>CEAK01002414.1_pt1 | contig 73394 bp, 69 predicted proteins | sample 480681 | NCBI WGS metagenome assembly CEAK01 (sample SAMEA3182071, study PRJEB8094) | gut metagenome | biome: human; feature: gut; material: Stool; isolation source: human stools | place: Canada | collected 2011-12-06 | reverse complement strand
ATCTACAAAGGTGACGATAACAAGTACTACGAGAATCATGGGAAAAATGTAGTTTGTATTGATACTGAAATACCATTTGAAATACCGTCTTCATGGCAGTGGGTTCGACTCGCTAATGTTGTTCAAGTCAATCCTAAAAACGATGCACCAAATGAGACTCGGGCTGCATTTATCCCGATGGAATGTGTTGATGCAACATACCTGTCAAAATACACATATCATGAAAAGAAATGGGGAGACATAAAAGCAGGCTTTACACATTTTGCAGATGGAGATGTTGCATTTGCCAAAATTACTCCCTGCTTTCAAAATAGAAAGTCAATGATTCTAAGAAAACTGCCGAATGGAATTGGAGCTGGTACAACAGAATTAAAAGTTCTCCGTCCTTATGGCAAAACTATCAATAGAGAGTATCTCCTTTTCTTCCTTGAAAGTCCCTACTTTGTAGAGGAGGCTGTATTTAAGGGTACTGCTAACCAACAGCGTATTATATCTGGATATATGGAGAATAAACTATTTCCACTACCTCCTTTATCAGAACAACAACGAATATCTGAAAAGATAAAAGAAGCATATAAACTTATAGGAATGTAACAAGTATTATGAGAGGATAAACGAGGAAGTCGTTGAGATAGAGCTATCTTATGATTATCCAGATAGCTGGTGCGTAGTACGATTAAAGGATGTTTGCCAACTCATAGATGGAGTGAAGATGACAGGGAAAGGAGTCTGTCTTGACACAAAATATCTTCGTTGTAAATCGTCACCAACATATCTCGATAAAGGAAGATTCGTTTGCGAGAACGACAGCATTATCCTTGTGGATGGTGAAAACTCAGGTGAAGTGTTTTCAGTGCCAGAAGACGGATATATGGGAAGTACTTTCAAGCAGTTATGGCTAAGTACGGCAATGTACAAGCCATATCTATTGGCTTTCATTCTGTTCCATAAGGAGGCACTGCGTAATTCAAAAAGAGGTGCGGCAATACCACACCTCAATAAGGAACTGTTCTACAATCTTCCAATAGGAATACCGCCTTATAAAGAACAAGAGCGAATAGCACAACGAATTAACGCATTATTTCAGTTGCTCAAATAGTTTTTCTATTTGGGCAACTATGCGTTGTTGCTCTTTAATTGGAGGTAATGGAATCATTGCCATTGCCAATCGCTCTTTCCCTATATTATAGAAGGCTTGTCCTGATTTATTAGTGACAGACTTCATGTATTCTCCCATTGAAGGTGAACCTAAAAGTGCAAGAAGATACTGTGAAAGATAATCGTTACAAAGAAACGAGCGAAGAATAAAAACAAATCCTCCGACTGTTACATCATTCATGTCTTTTTGCACTCTTGCGGCTTTACCAATATTTTCCAAACTTGTAACAGCCGGTGTCACTATGTCGTTCTTTCTCAATAAGATGCTTTTTTTTATTTTTGAGCATGGAAGGAACAAATCGTCTGGTTTCATTACAAGTTCAAAGGGCAATATATTACCACCACGTAATACACGAACGCCTTTTTTCTCAGTACTTGCATCTTCCTTTTTGAAGGTCGCACCTGTAAATATAGAACAAACATCTTTCAATCTACACCAATTCCAATTAGCAGGAATGTCAAAAGGTATACTGTCAGATATATCATATACATCTGAACCTATCTGCTCATAATACTTGTTATCGTCACCTTTGTAGATAACAGAATCGGTGAGAGCAGACTTCTTTAACTTACCCTCTTTGACCAGCCTTTGCTTCTCTGTTTGTATCTGTTCAAGCAGTTCTTTGACTGTATCTTCCGACTCTATCTGAGGAACAAGTTTGCCTTGGATTGCTTCTTGCAAAATGCTTTTCTTGATAGCACCATTGAGAGATGAGTTTAGAAGATTTTGTTTTTCTTGTGTTAGTTCATACTTCTCAACCTTAGGAAAGACCTCTGATAGTATATTTGTAATCCTCTTCTGTTCTGCTATAGGAGGTAGTGGAATCAACAAACTTTTAAGCCTATTGGCTGAGAGTCCAGGCATAGCAGTTCCTACAGATGCAAGACTATTACTTTCCTTTTGTAAGTAAATGAAGTAATACACATATTCACAAGTGCCATCAACAAGTGGCCTCAATCTGTGAACATGATTTTGAAGACAAATATCGTAATCTTCATTCCAAATGGCAGAACGACCGTAACCAGCACCACCTTCACAAACGAGCAAATCACCTTTTGTTGCTGAACAGGTTTTAATCTCTTCTTCTGTAAAATTCATAACTTTTACATTGTTAAGAAGAAAATATCCCCAATAGAGATTAGATGTTGTAATGAACTTCTGTGGTGTACCGCCACTTTTATTACTGCTACTTTGCTGTTTACCACTTGTATGATTGAATATGTTACCAATTCGTGTCCATTCCCACCCCTGTGGTATCTCAAACGGTATCTCCTCATCTATACACTTCACCTCTCCTGTGGCGAGTATCTTCTCATAATAGGAACTCATAGAAATTGCTCAAATATATTGTATAGAGGGCAATGTCGCCCAATAATACAATATAAATATGACAGAAAACACATTTGAAAATGTCTTGCGTCAAGCAAATATGGCGCAGAACACAATTACGGCCTACCTTTATGCTGTAAAGGAGTTCAACTCAAAGTTCAAGGAGCTGAACAAAAAGAACCTGTTGGTCTATAAGACCTTCTTGATTGAAACGTACAAACCCAAAACGGTGAACCTACGTATTCAAGCCATCAACAAGTACCTCGACTTTATGGGGAAGTCAAAGCTCCGCCTGAAATCGGTGAAGGTGCAGCAACGCACCTATTTGGAAAATGTCATCAGCAATGCCGATTACCTCTTCTTGAAGAAGAAACTGAAGCAGGAAGAGAACAAGGAGTGGTACTTTGTTGTTCGTTTCTTGGCGGCAACAGGCGCACGTGTCAGTGAGCTTGTACAGATAAAGGTGGAACATGTACAAGTGGGATATTATGACATCTATACCAAAGGTGGCAAGATACGCCGTATCTATATCCCAAAGACGCTACGAGAAGAAACTGCGGGATGGCTTAAAGGTTTGAAGCGTACGACAGGCTATTTGTTCTTGAACCGTTTCGGACAGCGTATCACTACCAGAGGCATATCACAGCAGTTGAAAAACTATGCTGTAAAATATGGACTTAACGAGAAAGTGGTATATCCACATTCCTTTCGTCATCGCTTCGCCAAGAATTTCTTGGAGAAGTTCAATGACATTTCTCTCCTTGCCGATTTAATGGGACACGAGAGTATTGAAACGACACGTATCTATCTGAGACGCAGTAGTACGGAACAACAGGAAATCGTGGACAAGATTATCACATGGTAGTCCATAAAGGGAATGGCTGTTGAATCAATTGGAGGCGTTATCTTTTCACCCCTCTATATTGGAGTGGTATATCGCCCACAATACTTTCCAACTCCCTGTCCACCTTGGATAGTTCCTCTTTAGACAAAGCATAGATGCAGTCAATCGCCAGTCGGTTGGCTGCTATTTTTCTGTGTGCGAGGATGGTCTCTTCGCCACCGATGGAGGGGCGGTTTGCACCGCTCGCCTCCAGATAGTCGTTTACTGCGTCACGCATGGTGAACTGTCTCATGCCTGTCTTTGCCCAGTAGATAAGGGCATCGGCAGCTGCTTTTCTTGTCTTGCTGTATTCGTTGTCTGACATAATTCTGTTTTTTTTGAGTTTGCTAAAATAGTTTGATACATATCCAAATGGTTATTTCGACCAAGATGATTGCCCAACTTACAAAAGCCAAGCCGAACATCCAGGCATAGGTGCGACCGTTGAAGTAAGCACCCTCCTCGATATTGCGGATTCGTTTAAGTTCCTTCTGCTGGTGAGCGAACAGTTCCTTTATCCGCTTCTCATGCTCGTCAAGGGCTTGCTTGAAGGCAGAAATGGCGGTGTTGTTCCGCTCGTCCAACTGGGCAAGTCCTTCATCGTTGATACCTACTTTGAGATCGCTTTGCTCAGCCATGACTATGGCATTGCATATTCCGTCAACGATGTTGTCTGTGCTCCTGTGGGCAGCCATAAGTGCCACTTTCGCTGATTCCAACCTCCGATAGGCATTACTCAGTTCATCCTTTGCGTCATTGAGAACTTTCTTAGCAGATTCTATCTCTTCCAGAGTCACCTTGATTTCTTCCTTGCCACTCTCTATGTTCTCGTCCTCCTGCATCTGATTGTACAGGTTAAGCACATCCTGTGTGGCATCTTTCTTGTTTCTTCCCATACCGTTGTTGTTTGAAAGTTATCGTTTCATGCCTCGCTTTATCGGCTTGCAGAGGCTGTTTGCCTGCCTTGCGCAGCGTCTTGCCCATTCACGGTCATCCTCGTCCTTGTCACGCCCCCAACCACTGCCAGGACTGCCACCGCCACCACAGGATTCAGACATCGATGTGGCAGCATCTATGTAGTCCATGAAGAGCAGCATCGCCACATTCAGAATATCAGTGTGGCTTGCAGATCCATTCTCAGGGACTTCGATACAACTGTTCATCGTGTCGTATGCAGTTCTCGGCATGACTATGTTGAAACGCTCGCCATCGACTTCAATAATCTTTCTCAATCTGGCAGGAAGGACAAGTCTGCCATCATCGACTGTCCGAGACTGACCACTTGAAACTGCCGTATTTCGGCTGTCCAATGTGGTAGCGCTTGGAACAGGTGACGAAGGTCTTTGACCAACTGCAACAGGGGTTGGCTGTGGGTGCAGCTTACGGAAGGTATTCCCGATTTTCGATGCTGTGAGATTCCTGCCTACACCCAGTTCTGATGCCTTGATGGTCGTTCTGCCGAACTTGAAGCGATAGCCATGCACCCTGCCTTGACCTGTCTTGTCACGGATTAGCTCGATGTCATATCCCTTTGCCTTCAATCGGTCTGCATATTCATCCCAGTCAAAGAACGGCATTGAGCGCAGCACATCCATGCATGCTTTGGTCACCTCTGCAATACGCTTCTGACGAATCTCCATGGCATCCTTCCATCCATGACGCTGATTGACGGCTTTCGCAGCCATCACGGCACGCTCACCGATGAACTTCACATCATTGAGATTACCATCCATGTCGATGCGGTTCACCACCAGATGCAGGTGGGGAATGCCACTCTTGGAGTCACGGTGAAGGGCGGCAAAATACTGCGAGTTGGCGATGTTGGTCGGCTTGACCGAAGTTGCAGCCTTGCCCTTCTTCTTCCCGATGTGACTCACCTTGGAGATGCCATCCATCTCACGGATGAACTCGTCAAGGAATCTCCTCCAGTCTTCCATCGTCCAGTTCCGTGCCTCTTCCTCAGATGGTGAAAGCTCAAAGCGGATGGACGTCAGTTCGATGGGCTTCTTGGCGTACCTCTGCTTGAACATGGACTGATGCAGCACCATTTCGTCCCACATGCCCATAGGCGGCAGTCCCTCGCTGAGATGGTTGGTCTTGACGATGTCCGCACGGTTGTTTTTGGTTGCGTAATTGGTCATTGCCTGACCATGCTGAATTGCTGATGCTTTTGCTATCATAACATATTCAGGAATTTGTCCCTAATGCGGCTCAGTTCCTCTATCAGGGTGTTGATACCTTGGAGCCAACGTTCCATGAAGTCGGCTCTCTTGAACAGTTTAAGTCTCTCTGTCTGTGGCAGGGCATGAAGCGCATTGCGCACATAAACCAGTTCAGACCTTGCCCCGATTAAGCCCTTCAAGGCTTCCTCCTGCACTTCGGTCATAGGTAGGGAAGGCTTGTGTCCGATGCCTAAGTCATGGAGATAAGTGCTCTTGCTCCTGCCTGACAATCGGGCATTATGCACTACCTGATTGTATTCTTCCTCTGTGAAACGAACGTCAATGTGCCTGGTCTTCGGAGGTCTCTTCATTGAGGTCTTCTCCGTGTTGTTGTTCTTGTCTTTTGCCATTGTAAATGGGGTTTAATAAAGTTTATACTCTGATATGACAGGACAGCCAATGTGAGCCTGCGAACATTCAAGAATGCCAGTAGGAAGCGGTTGGCGAAGCGAAACCGTCTGACACTGGTACTTCTTGTTTAGACCTCCGAAATAACTACGGCTAATAGAGGTGGCGGCTCCTGGATAGCGTGTCTGTCAGGACAGTCAATAGTTGAAATAAGGGAAAAGGAGAAATGGCATCATGAATGCCTTGGGGAGTTATGCGCATCTTGCCACTCCGTATTCTCATCATAGAGACTTTCTTCGGCTGGAAGCTGCAAGAGACAGCCCTCGTCATCATAGACAGGAGGCGGCAGCAATTCAACAGATGGAGTCTCTCCGCCTTGGTTGTAATCATCTTCTGACGGCTGTCCAACCTCATACTCAAAATAGGTATCACCTTTCACTTCCCTTCGTTTGAAGTCTTGTGGTATCGGAGAAGGATCTGAAAGTCTATCCCCGATGACACACGAATTAACGGAAGGGGAAGAAGTACTATAAGAGGCAGGAACATGGGGATGCATAATGTCAGTTGTGTCAGGATTGACGCTGCTGTCTTTATGCTGCCCTGTTCCATTGGAGAGATTGACTCCCGAAGAGTAAACGGTTTCGGATGGGACATCGGACACCAGTTTCTCTTGGGTGGCGGAAGTCACGGCTTGACGGTTATAGAAAGGGTTCTTGATGGCTTCCTTGATGCCGTCAACGTACCAGAAGGCGATGCAGAGTATAGTATGGATGGAGGTGCGGTTGTTCCTCTCGGTTGAGAGAATACCCACCTGATTGAACAGTTCCACCACCTTTGCCGCTGTCTTGCGGTCACACTTCCAGAGGGCAGACAATTCAACCGTAGAGATTGCAAACTGCCCGATAGAAAGTGAAGCGGAGAAGCCTGTCTTCCGATAAACACTCGGCTTGGTGGAAGCTATTGATACAAAAGTGTCGAAGGCGGTCATGCGGTGGAAACTCTGCCTGTCATCCTTCAAGAAATCGAGCTGCTCCTTGGTCAGCAGGATTCCGTATTTTATGCTTTGGTTACTCATCTTGAAAAACTGGTTATAAGTGAAACGGATTACTCAGCAAAGAGAAAATGAATGTTTATTCTTTTTCCCTTTCGTAAAAAAGTAGATTCAGTGACTCTATTATCCATCATGTCATTCGTCCCCATTAGTCATTTTCTCGTCCTTATCCCTCTTCATGGAGGCAGGCTTGTTCTTCTTGCTCTTCTGCAACATTGCCAGATGAGCCTCGAAGTCTGCCTGTTCCTCCTGGGTCGGTTCGTAAGGCTTGTCCCAAGAGCCACCTGACTCAATCCATTTTATCAGCTGGTCTTTGAAGAAATATAGCGTGTTGCCTCTCTTGTAGAAAGGGATGCGCCTCTCGGATGTGTAAGCATAGAGCGAAGAGACCTTCTTTCGTACAAAGGCACTTGCCTCTCTGATGTCCATAAGAACATGGTTATCCTCGTTCGGAGCATTGCCGATTCTCTGACCAATGTCATCAAGACGAGTCATCATCGTATTGACCTTCGTCAGAAGTTCGCCAACTGCGCTGGGCAGTTGGTCGAACGATAATAATTTGTTATCTTCCATTTGTTATCCTGATTATGTTATTCACTTATGTCTGGTCACTCTCTGCCTTGGTTGGCATTTTGAGCGAGATACGTTCTGCCGCATCACGTTTGAGTTCGTCCACCACATCGGCATAAACCTGAGTAGTGGCAAGATTGCTATGGGTAAGCAGCTTGCTCACGGTGTAGATGTCTGTTCCCTCTGCCAGTTGCAAAGTGGCGAAGGTATGGCGGAAGCAGTGGAAGGTGATGTGCTTCTCAATGCCGGAAGCCTTTATCCACGGTTTGAGGTACAATGCCACTGTACTGTTCGTGAGGTTCTTGAACACCTGCCCTGTGCCTCGCTCACCACATAGTTGCAGAGCCTCTTCGCTGATAGGCAGGATTGCAGCGGTGGAAGTCTTCTTTGTGATAATGTCCATTCCCCAGCCGCCATCAGCCAACTTGACGATGTTCTCCCACTGGAGTCTGATGCAGTCAGAGAGGCGAAGACCAGTGAGGCAAGAGAAGAGACCTGCACGGCGAAGGACATCACTCTTGCAAGGAGTCTGAGACAACTGCAACAACTCTTCCTTGGTGAGGAATTGCCGCTTGTTGCCATGAGCCTTTGCACGTACAAGTTTCTTGGCAATGTTCTCTTTGAGCAGTCCGTCTTCGTAAGCAATGGCAAGGATGCACTTCAACTTGGTAAGGTTGTTGTTGGCAGTCGTACCCATCATGCGCTTGCCATTGTGCATACAGGCATCCGATAACAGGTACTCAAGAAAACCCTGGCAGTACGGAACTGTAAGGTCACAGAAACGGCACTCACCATGGGTGTAGTTGTGGAAGTGTATGTAGGCGGTAGCCCAGTTCTGGCTGCTGCCACGTTCAATCATGAGGTTCTTGAAGTATTCCAAGAAACTCTCCTTGCCCTTGTTTCGGTCGAGGAAGCCATATTCCTCATTGATGATGGACTCAGTCCTGCGGCACTTGATTATTTCCGCTTTCTGAATCATACTCTTGTTATACTCCTGCTGAAAGCGTTCAACAGGGTTGGTGTAGATGTAAAGTCCAAGGTACTCCCTGCGTGAGAGCTTGCCTGTCTTCGGGTTGCGGACTGGAGGATAGAAATCCAAATAGAGGGAAGTCTGTCCGTTCTTGATAGGTCGTCTCCGCACGGTGACCTTTGTACAAATGTTTGTCATATTGTTACTATTTTATTATTGTTTATGATATGTATCTGTGGATGCGAATAGCCTTTGTCGCAACGCTTTAACTCTCAAATCCGATGCAAAGTTAGATTGCCGTGAAAAGAGAAAAGTAATGATGGCTTCAAATACTGTCTGAATTTAACCCGAATTTGCTTTTGAGTATGATTTTATGCCAAAAGTCATACTTAAAACAGGTGTCGGATGCGCTTTTTGTCTTATATCCGTTACTCTGCGTTGTGGGTTTGTTTCGACCGACAAGGAAGGCTGTTTCAGACCATTTGCAACGGTATGGGCCGTATATGAGTTTGTTTGAAACAGTCGTTGCCTTGTGTCTCACTTCCGTTTAGCCTTGGTCGAAGTACTGTTTTTCTCTGCCTTCTTGCGTGCAGCCTCCCAGTCTGCTTTCAGATAGTAGTTGGCTCTTCCGCCTTTGAACTTTCGGATTCTCACTCCATGAGTTTCTGCAAATCTGCGTACCTGTGTCTTGCCCAATCCGTAGAGCTTCATGATGTCGAAGCAGGTGTACCAGTCATCGGAAATGTTCTTTCCCTGTTCTTCATTATAAAGCCCGATGACCCTCTCTACATCTTCTTTCTTGAAGCATGTCGTACCCCATGCATGGACTGATTGGAGTTGGTAGCGGTTGCGGACTTCATAGAATCTGCCGTATTTAATATTAAAGGTGCTCAACACCTCTGCCATCGTATAATGGGTGTCGTGGGTTACTCCATCAGGTGCTCTTTCCCCAGCTTTGGGAGTCTTGCGACACTTTGCCAACTTGTTGACTGAGCCTGTCTCGGCATCTTGGCGATAAATAGTCTCTTTCGGCATTATTACCTCATAGCCTTTGGAGTGGGCAAGTTTCAATAGCTCATCTAATGTGATTCGAGTCATTCTTGACATAATTTTTACCGTGATAATTTCACCTCTTTGAATTAGCCTATACATAGACCTCTTACTTATTCGGAGGTAATCGGCTGCATCTTGGATAGTGAAGAATTTTTGTGAGGACAGTTGATGTCTCCCTGTTACATTTACTTGTGCCATACTGCAAAATTTTAGTCCGTTCATTTACTTTGTTTGCAATTCTGTACACGGTCCATAACGGAAAGTGACATAGAGTGCCATAGTGTGCCATAATGTGCCACAAAGCGACAGCCTTCTGTCCGTGTCCGTGATTTCACGTGGTACAACTGTGGTACAAAATTACTCTAAACGGATGAAACTCACAATAGGCGGTTGGAGCGTTATGTTAATGAATATGTATTGAAAATGAGCATTTTATGACGCTTCTCTAAGTTTTGTTTGGAGTTCTTTTCGATGCGTTTTAGTCCATATGACATGCATGTGGAACGACTTGCCGCTGCCACTTGGACCTAAACAGAAAAAATTGCTGTTGTCGGTCAATTTCTCCGCGCCCTCTTTTCCTGTGATGTCGATAGCCACAGGCACGCCTTGCCTGTCCGTGTAATATATCTTCAAAGGAGTTTTCTCGCTATGCAGGATGCGTTCCTTGTACATCAGACAGGCTGCCGCATCACCCAAGGTAAGGAAACGGTCATAGTCGGGATTCATACCGTAACAGTTGCCCGGAAAGGAATTGACGAACAGCTCCAACTGGTTGTAGGCTCTTTTGGAAATATGGATGCCCATCCTTGAAAACTGGTTTTCCAGATGGTTGGTGCATTTGTGGATGTCGGTGTCCGCGGACATGGCTACTACAAGATTGTAGTGCGTATAGACCAGTTGCTTGCTTTCCCTTGCCACCACCTCCTGCACACGTTTGATGTCCTCTACCGCCATCTGGTTTCCGGGATTGGGCATACTCGCATGGCGGTTCTTCTTTTTGTCAAGCAAGGCCAGTTCTCTCTTTTGGTTGGGAATGAATATCATCTGGTTATACACCACCGCTTCGGTATTGGGAATGCCGGACACAACCGACACCAGATCCATCGGCATACTGCTGTTGTTGACTTCCACGTTGGTGTAGGGATGGATGACAGACGGCAGGCTCACGTTATCCACATCCACAAGGCTATACACCTTGCACCGTTTGTCTCCCATGGAGATACATTCGTCATCCACCTTGAAGTTAGTCATCGAGACTACCTTGTCACGGAAGTTCATGGCGAAATAACGGTCAACATATTCATTGACTTCCTGCCTGTTCAGGAATCTCACCTGTACGCCGGCATCACGCAGCTGGTCGTGAACCTTGCGTATCTTTACAAGGAAGTCTCGCCACTTCTTGCCGTCAAAAGAAAACAGACGGCTTTTCTTGACTTCCTGTGTGATAGTCAGGTAACATTCGCTGTCGGTATAAGGTCTGCCGTTGAAGTAACGGAAATAGGATGTGGAGAGAAATTCACGGTTCTCGTCACTCTCTTCCGTGAACTTTTTCCGGATAAAAATATCCTGCTTGTGTATGGCATAGCCTTCTCCCAAAGTCTGGGCAATGGCGGTGAAAAGTTGCGTGAACTCATAGTAAGAGTCGATATTGGCGCAATATTTCTGTACCGGGTTCTCCAGTTTCAGCACGGCAGAATATTCTCCAGTCTTGGTATATATCACACCAATCCCGTTCGCTTCTTCCACGGAGAAATAGATGTCCTGAAAGATGCGTTTCCGCTTGCCGCCAGTTCCAAAGGCATAGACCGACACGGCCATGCCCACGCAAAGGGCAATGAAGACTATGAAAACATATATAATCATTCGGCTGTTTACAATTAAGGGCAGGCTGACCTATTGAAAGGTCAAGCCCACCCACGTTCAACATTCAATATATCCATTCATGGTCAAATGGTTTTCTGTTACATTTTCTTTGAGTAGGCATAGATGAACACCCCACGTTCCTGCCGTTTGCTGTGCAGTCCCTTGCGCTGCTTGAACAGAATCAGTCCCACACCGCTTGTCACGGTGACGGACAGGATAATCAGGGCAAGGACGAATCCTGCCATACAGTAGGCTATGATGAAGCCGACAATGGCGATGCCTATCGTGGCTGCCGCCCAATAGATGTAGCGACCCTGAATACCCATAAATTCAAGGGGACGTTGCAGCCCCTTGAACAATGGATAATCCGGATAGTGTTCCTCTTTCCCGTTCATGATACCTGCGGTTTAGGAGAGTCCGAAGAACAGAGGAAGTGCCTGGGCTGCCGCGATAAGGAAGATGCAGGCTCCGACCACCATCATGATCTTCTTCTTGACATCCTGCTCCTCGTTGTTCATCGCGATATATACCGAGATCGCACCCACTACGGCTACCACACCGGCAATGGCGTAACAGAGTTTCACCACGATAGGAACATACTTGGCGATTTCCTCGCTCACTTGGGTCAGAGCCGCTGTCCCGGCCGAGTAGTCTCCTGCGGTAGTCTGTGCCATCAAAGCGGTCACACCGCACATTACCATCAGGCAGGTCATTTGCGTTTTCTTTGAAGTCGCGATTTTCTTTGCGAATCGTTTTACTTTTTCAAACATACTTGTCTTGTTTTAATTGAACTTTATTGATTGTTTTACACTCGTGATTTTCTAAATTCGATAGCCGAAAAATGCCGGAAAGACTATTGTCGCACCGATGATGAAAAGGCAGGCTCCGACCAGCGTGAGTATATGCTTGGTGATTCCGTCCTCGCCCGTGTTCATCTTGATGTATATCTGGAATGCGGCTATGACCGCAAAACCTCCTGCAACCGCGTAAATGATGTACTGGACATAGAGCATCATCGTCACCACATAGTCGTGCATGGAAGCCAGCGCGTCCGCTCCCCACGAGTAGTTCACGCCGCCGCTTTTAGCGAAGACGGAACAAGGGAGCAGCGCACATAGTGCGCTTAGTATTCTTTTGCCATTGTGTCGGGTCATAGTTCATCAATTACGTTCTTGGTGGTTACACCTCTGTCCGGATGCAATTCTCCAATGCCGTTTTGAATCATCAGCTTGTACAGCTCCGCAGAGTTATAGGGATTGGAGAAGGTAACCTGTGTCTCTTCCATGTTAGCCTTGACTTTGTTGTTCAGAGCCTCGATGACATCCTGTTTTGGCTTTTCGTCTGTGGAATTTGTTTCCTCCGATACATTCTGTGTCTCATCGATGTAGTGGGTCTCATACTCGTTGTCACCGATATTGAAGCCCTTGTCGTTCTCCACCACGCTGACGCTTTCTTCCTCGTCAAAATCGCTCACGTCAAATTCTTCTTCTCCGGATTTTATCTTTTCTTCGTTTTTACCATAAAGGTCTCTTGCTATCATCACAGCGTAGTAGATGATGTATGCCACGGTCAGCGCAATGGCGAAGATGAAATATGCTTTCATATCTTATAGTCTGATTTTAGAATATGATTAAAATATGAACGCAAAGGAAATACAATAATTTCATACTACGAAATATCCTCGTGAAAAGCGGCTGAATATTAAACATTATTCCGAGAAAATCTAAAATCATACTCAATTATCATACTTTGACGGGTTTTGTCCGGGGCAATAAACAAGAAAAGCCCTCCGTATTTGGGAGAGCCTTTCGCTGGTTGGAAGATTTCTATCAGAGGGAAGACAAAGACTAACGCCTTTTACCTCTCAGATAGTCATTCAAATCTTTGTAGTTGTAGTAACTTTCGGAGTGGTCGATTACCTTTTCCCCGTAAAGTCCGGTAATAGTTTCGACTGTTTTTCGCCCGGCAAGGTCGTTATCCAGATAGCAATGGATGGTGGTGTACCGTTCCAGTTCCACAAGACACTTTTTCAGATTACTGACTGAGTTCATCACGAGAAAATCGGTAGGGCTGTCGATGCAGACATGATAGTCTCCTTTTCTATTAAGTTCTTGGTAAGACAAGAAGTCCATAAAACCCTCGAACACGCAGACATGGTTTTGGATTATATCCTTGTTATACCTGATGACGGATATGTCTTTCCCCTTTATACATCCTTTATAATAAGGATTGCGCACCTCGTAACCGCCGGTCTTGTTTTCAAAGGCTATGGCGAAATAGTGTCTTTTGCGTAGCTCATAATGAATTTCCTTACAATACAGCCTGCCGATATTCTCACTGATATACCTGGAACGGAGGTAAGACAACAAGGCATGGTGGCTCAGTTCTCTTACTTCCACGTTTTCCATTTCTTCCTCGATAGGACAGGGACGGACACTCCGGCTTTGTAACTGTTGAAAGGGTACACCAATGGCATTCTCGCTGATGCGGAGCAATACCACACTTACATTGCCAGTACGATAAAGGTGTTTTCCCAGTTCTATGATGTCACCTCCGGCAGAAAGCCCAAAGTCGTACCATTCGTTCAAATTATCGTTGACCTTGAACGAGGGGGTACGTTCCTCTCGCAATGGGGAGAGATACCAATACTGGCAGCCACGCGCATTGACCGGAGAATGTCCTATTATCCGCAGATATTCCACGAGCCGTATCTGTTTCGCTTCTTTTATATTCATTTTAGTATGGTTTACTTATATATACCCACAAACTAAACCATACTGCTTAGAGATGGAATGAACTATTATAGGAGTAGGTACGGCCGTTTTTTGTAATGGCATGATGTTCCAACAGAAATTTACACAAGTTTACCAGTGTGTTTCTTCCTCGTGAATACCCAATGCTTTCATATCCTTTTTTTAGGGCATCAAGCAGAGACTGATAGCCATATTCTGCACTTTCTGCGAATGTTGATTCCAGGGCAGTTCGGTGTTGCTGCTCGGTCATATCCGTATAGGAAGTCAGTCTGTCCATTTTGTTCTTTTTGAATTGATGCTCTTTTACCAAGTGCGGGAGAGAGTCTTCTCCGATTTCAAATGCGAAAGGTGTAAATTCCCTGTCCCTTATGTGCATGGCCCTTACTTCGCTGATTTTTCCATTTTCATTGTTTTTTGATATTTGCAGGATAGTCTCGGCCTTATTGTTCAGTTCTGTTCCTATATGACCTCTGGTATTGTCATCGCCTTTGTTTAGATGTAACACGGTGTGGATATGCAGCTCGTAATAGCTTGACCATCTCATCAGTTCATTGATTATGTCAAGGGATTCACTGGGACTGTTTATGTCATGGATTAAATCACGGATGCCGTCAATGATTACGAGCCCGATGTTTTGCTCTTCGTGGAGTGCCCATCGTATAATATCTCTCCTTTGGTCGGGAGTGTATTCACGCAGAACCAAGAATTGGATGTTGTCATTTTCCTGGTCAGTAGGCAATCCTGCCAGTTTGAGGATTCGATGAAGGACTTTGTGGCAATGGCACTTGCTTTGTTCAGTGTCGATGTATAGGATTCTATTCTTGCAAGACGGCAGTTCTGCCTTATATTTTAGAATCTCTTTTCCGGAAAGAGCAGACGCGACAATGGCACTGACATTAAATGTCTTTTTGCTTTTGGGTTTGCCCGTGGAAGCACTGAAATTTCCGATTGTGGCAATGGTAACACCGTCTATTTGTACGATTTCCTGTGGAAACTCATATTTTTCGGTAACACTCAGCCGTATATATTTCAATAAAGACTTATATTTGGCTTCGTCTATCCGATAATTGTTGGGTTGTATCATATCAGGTTGCATTATTTTTTTTCTCCTTTTGTTGGTTTGTTCTTACTTTTTTGTCCCAATGTGTAAGCGATGACATTGGCTTGCCTTTCTATTTCTGCATTGGAGAAACAGGGGTTGCGCTTTATCCATCGGTTCAGGTCATCCCTGAGAATGAATATGTTTTTCCCATTCGGCTTATACACGGTAAGTTCTTTCTGCATGGTTAACTTATAGACATAGCCTTTGGACACTTGTAGATAGGCGGCTACCTCGTCTATATTGAGAAACTCTTTTGCGGCATAAGCTATCTTTTCCACATTTTCAAGATGGGATAGCAGTTCGGCCAAAGAACCGAATCGTTTCAGGTAATTTTCAACATTCAGAATTTCCTGCTGAAAATTTTCCAAGGAGTTGTTTTCGAGGAATGATTTCAATCCTTCGATACGAGAGAGTAGTAAGTCTATTTCTTTTCTATTCATAATTCTTCTTTTGTTATAGCAGCAGGTTGCCCTATTGTTTGTACTTGATTTCTCATTGCCCATTCGCAAAGTTCCTTTCTATTGAAATACACCAATTTGCCGTTTGGCTTGTAGTGTGGTATTTGCTTGAGAGAAGTGAGTTTGTAGATATAACTCTCGGACAAACCGAGATAAGCAGAAGCTTCAGCGGTAGTCAGTACTTCCTTGACTGCCCAAATACGCTCTTTCAACTGTGCAATGTAATTCTCGATGGTCTGGATTTTATCCACTTCGTTGATCTTTTGTTCTAACGATTGGAGCCGTTCAAAAGGTTTCTCCGTTGCCATCATCGAAATCATGTTCTCCATTTTGGAGAGCATCTTATTTTCATTTGTCGTTCTTCGATGTCTCATTGATTGATGCTGTTAAATTTGACAATGCGAGGTATGCCCTCCGTGGGTAATCGATTACGGAGGGCAAAGGTAGATGAGTATATTCGCTTGATTATGTTGAGATTATTGAGTATCAACACAATTCTCAATACAACTCTCAACAATTTGTTATTCCTTTGTTATACTTCTCTGTTTTTGATTAGAGTGATATACTTGTCTATGATTGCCAAAAACTGCTTATCTATGGCGTTGGGAGTGGTGTCTTTTATCCGATTGAGGGTTGATGACATATCGTGTTGGGTCAGTAATTTCTTCCTTGAAGAACTGATGACAAGATGTTTTTGGGCAATTACCGATTGCCAGTTATAGGTTATCACATCGTGTGAAGCCAGTTTATCCAACAATAAAACCAATTTGCTGTTGTTTCTTGAAGTCACAGTCTGCAATGTGTCTGCCGCATAACAAATGGCAACATTGTCTGCATCCAAAACTTCCTTAAACAAACAGACCTCATTGGCAAGCTGCACAATGAGGTCCAGAGTATGTCTGTCAAGTAAAGGTTTGATGTTGGTATTCTGATTGGTCTGAATAGGATTCCCCGGACTGCTGTTGTCGGACTCGGTAGCGGATTCCGACAGGTCAATGGCGTAAAATTCGTTCAGAAGTTTTATGATCCCATTTTCGTCCAATAGGTCATGGTCGAAATGTTTGCGAATCAAAATTTCATGCTTCCCCAGAAGCTCTATTACCGTGTGGTAATTCTTTAGATGTTCATTCTTGCTCCAGGCATCATTCGCATCGTGAAACCGATGGGAATGGGTAAAGTCAAGCACGTATCGCCTGTAACTTTTTTGCCGTGTGGTGACTTCGTCTTTGTAAGACTTATGGGCTTGCTCAACCAACCGGAATAGCCCTTCTTTACCGGTCTGCGCAGGAGTCCATTGGAAACCTCGCATCGCTCTTTTCAAAAAGAGAGAGGTGCAAAGATAATTTCTTTGACATAAAACATTATTTTAAGTATTGTTGTTTGCCACCTTTGCGTTGATGGCATTTTTGTTTTGAGTGCTAAGATAGTTATCTGCAATGGTTTTAAGTTGAATGTCGTATGTGTCCATCAATCCTTTTTTTACTATAAAACGAAAATTACTATCCATACTTTCTCTGTTAGGTACTTTATCATTTTGCAAGCGGAAGCAGTTTACGCATTTTACCCATACATCATAGGGATTGTGTTGCTTAAAGGCCAAATGTACAAAATACATAAGTGAAGTCTGTGTTTTCATCCATACTATAGGATGTTCAAATACCGTTTCATCGAAAATACCTTTGAATGCGGTAAATGTGGTGTCGGAGGAGATATATCCACCGTCAAGTAGAGCGGAGAACATTAAATGTATCTCATCTTCGCTATTCGGACTGTAAAATACAACTTTGCTCGTATGAATGAGCCGTTCATCAGAAGTTTCTTCATTGAACGTATTTTCAATGTGGTTGAACTTATCACAGATAGTCTTTAATTTAACATCATACCTATCCAACCATCCGGCTCGCTTAATCCAACTGTAACCTGATACAAAACAAGCTTTGTGCGGAGTGTGTCCGTTTATGCTGAAACAACATTCTCCTTTTATCCACAAGTCCTTCTTGTTGAATTTGTAAAATGCCTGATAGACGAAAAAGGACAACTGCCGTTGCGTTTTAATCCATTCTACCGGCTTGCGGAATGTCTTTTTATTGAAAATGCCGACAAATGTTTTCAAGCCAGTATCAGGTGCGATGTATCCGTATTTCACTAAATCTCGATACAACACTGCTATATCTTCTTCACTCTGTGGTGTGTAGAATGTCTCTGTCTGATGCGTTGGCTCAAATTCAGTAAAGTCAACTTCAGAGTAGAGGGCTTTGGTCGTTTCGTAAAGTCCCGTATTGTATCTCGGAACACGCCAAGTGCTGAATCGCTTTCCATATTCCCTTTTCCATTGCTTTTCAAAAAGGATGTAGGTGCTGGGAAGTTTGCAGATGGTAGATACAGCATAGGCTATCACTTTCAGTTGCAGCGGCTTCGTTTGCGGCATCGGCTGATAGTGTTCATCCAAAAGACCTGCGCGTATGGCTCTTTGTAATAATGTAGCCACCTGTTCATTGGCTAAAGGCTCAATCAAATCTTTATATTCGCCTTTCACCTCCTCTTCTTGCCTTTTGCAAAGTGACAGCAACGCTTGCATATTGTTCGCATAACAGTCAATTACCTTGACGTATGCAGAATCAATTTCCAGCCTATGACTTTGTACATAGTTTACGACAGGAACGGTAAATTCGTTATTTGTTATAAGGTTTGCCAAAAGAGGAGAGGGAGCTTGTTCCATATATAGACAAATCTCTTTCGCCCATTTTCCGATATTCATCCACGAAGAGTCAAGTGCTTCAAATTCGATTTCGTCATCCAAATCCAACTGGCTTTTCATTTCGCCGACGATTCGGGTAATCTTCGTTATCTTTATAACGGTTTCTTGCCTTGTCATAAGCACGGGATTTAATCAATGTCCGGAATCAATGATACGGCATTCTGCTTGTTTTTGTCAAGCACCTTTGCATAAATTTGTGTGGTCGCCAACTCTTTGTGTCCTAATAGTTTTGATACTGTGTAGATGTCTGCGCCCAAGTCAAGCATAAGCACAGCGAAGGTATGTCTCGCCGTGTGGAGTATAAAGTAAAAAGCAAGAGCTAACAAGATTGAACAGATAAATTGTAACGTGTTGGAAATAAGCAGATATTCATCATTTTGCTTAAAGTTGAAAAAGCAATGAAGTGCAGAATATTGAGCGGTTTCAGTTACCAAAACGTTAGCTGTCCAGTTACCTGAACAATATAGGTAACGGTGAGCAAATCAAGTAATCTGAGACCGGATATTTTCTCGCTGATTTGCAATGTTTTGCATATCAAAGAACGCTTATAAGAATTGTAGTTTTACGACAAAAAATGTAAGCGTATGAAGATTGAAAAATTCAAGGTGTTGCTTTACCTTAAAAGAAGCGGAACAGACAAGAACGGAAAAACTCCGATTATGGGCAGAATTACGGTAAACCGTAGTGTAGCGCAATTCAGTTGTAAACTGAATTGCAGTGAGAAACTTTGGAATCCGAGGGAAAGCCGGTTGAACGGCAAAAGTAAGGAAGCGGTGGAAACCAATGCCAAAATAGACAGGCTGCTTGTTTCCATACACAAAGCATTTGATACCCTTGTAGAACGGAAAACCGATTTCGATGCCGTTTCAGTAAAAAATCTGTTTCAAGGTGGAATGGACAGCCGTATGACTCTGCTCAAACTTTTTGACCGCCACATAGAAGAAGTCAAATCTCTTGTCGGTGTGGAATATTCATTACGAACGATACCCAATTACATTTATACGCGGCAACGACTTGCCGAATTCATATCCAGCCGTTATAAGGTTTCCGATCTTGCTTTCGGACAGTTGAACGAGCAGTTCATAAGGGAGTTTCAGGAATATGTGGTCATAAAGTGTGGACTAAGTGTTGAAACCGTACGCCACTATCTGGCTCTACTTAAACGGGTCTGTCGTATAGCCTTTAAGGAAGGACATTCGGACAAATATCATTTTGAACATTACACTTTGCCAAAGAAACTGGAGAAGCCACCGAGAGCATTGAGCCTTGAGGATTTTGAAAAACTCCGTGATTTGGAAATAGAGGAACACCGCTGGTCGCATATTACTACCAGAGACCTTTTTCTTTTCGCCTGTTATACCGGAACCTCTTATATTGATGTAGTGTCCATAACCGAAACAAACCTTGTAAAAGATGACAGCGGAGCTTTATGGCTGAAATACCAGCGAGGAAAGAACGGAAAATTATGCCGTGTCAAACTGCTTCCGGAAGCAATAGAGCTTATCGAAAAATACCGCAGCAAATCACGAAAGACACTGTTTCCACATATAGAACACGGTGCATTGATGTGGAACTTGTCCAGTCTGAAGGTTATGGCCGGAATAGACGGTCCGCTTACCTATCATATGGGACGGCACTCGTTTTCGACTCTGATCACACTCGAAAACGGTGTACCGATAGAAACGGTCAGCAGAATGCTGGGGCATTCAGACATTTCTACTACCCAGATTTATGCGCGGGTGACTCCGAAGAAACTTTTTGAAGACATGGATAAATATATAGAGGCTACCAAAGACTTGAAACTTGTACTCTGATAATAAGTATCACCAATAAAATAAATTATACGATTATGCGCAGCACATTTTCAATATTACCATACATCAACCGCAATAAAGTAAAGGCAGACGGTACCACATCCGTCATGTGCCGAATTTCCATAGACGGCAAGAGCAGTGTATTTTTCACAGGGATATATTGTCGTCCCGAGGACTGGAATACCGAAAAGGGGGAAATCAGGGAGCAAAGAGCGAACAACCGTTTGATTGAACTCCGCAACAAGTTGGAACAGACTTATGAAAAGTACTTGAAAACAAAAGGTGTTGTCAGTGCAGAACTGCTTAAAAATGAGATTACACAGGCCAATACAGTGCCGGAATACCTTCTTCAGGCCGGAGAAGAGGAACGTGAACGGCTCAGAGTCCGTTCAGTTGAAATCAGGTCTACCTCCAGTTACAGGCAGTCTAAAAGTACACAGGCTTACCTACGCGAATATCTGCTCACACTAAAAATGACGGATATAGCATTTGAGGATATTACGGAAGATTTCGGTTATGGTTTCAAACAGTTTGTCAAGTCAAAAGGCTGCAAGGCTTCTCATATAAATCATTGTATGACGTGGCTGAACAGGCTGATTTATATAGCTGTTGACAGGGAAATTTTACGCTTCAATCCGATAGCTGATGTTCCTTACGAAAAGAAGGAAGCCCCCAAGCTGAACCATATCAGCCGGAGCCAGCTGCAACTGATTATGGAACGTCCGATGACCAACAAATGGCAGGAACTCACACGGCGTGTCTTTATCTTCTCTGCTTTCACTTCATTAGCATACGTGGATATGAAGGAACTTTATCCCCATCATATCGGCAAGACTGCTGAAGGAAGGCGTTATATCCGCATTAACCGCAAAAAAACCGGAGTTGAATCCTTTATACCACTTCATCCGGTTGCCGAGCAGATATTGGAACTTTATAATACCACGGATGATACGAAACCGGTATTTCCTCTTCCTAATCGGGATATGCTCTGGTATGCCGTTAATGAGATAGGGGTACTGGCCGGAGTCAAAGGAACACTCAGCCATCATCAGGCACGACATACGTTCGGAACATTGCTCCTTTCTGCCGGTGTTCCGATAGAAAGTATCAGTAAAATGATGGGGCATACAAATATCAAGACAACTCAGGTGTATGCCAAGGTTACTGATGATAAGATCTCAGAAGATATGGACAAACTAATGGAGAAAAGAAAGAGCAGCAGTCAAACCGATAAAAAACAGACCAGTATATGAAAAGGGAACCAATAACAATCAATGAAAGTGGAAATATTATTATACAAACGATCAATCCTTCTGAAATTTGGATGAATGAGCCGGAACTGATTTCTTTCTTTAACGTAATTGCACCAACTTTCAGAGCAGCAGTCCGGACTATATATAAGAAAGGCATATTAAATCCGGGGTTAGTGGAAAAACGAATCAAACAGAAAGACGGTTGTTACGAGAATTTTTATAATGTGGAAATGATTTTTGCGCTAGCCTTCCTATTAGATACTTATCCGGCAGACCGACTGCGGAAATATCTGATAACAAAAGCTATAAAAGGAAGTACAGGTTCTTTTGTATGTATTATTGGCAAAAATCATTCTTATCTGAAATGTTAGATTCCTGTCTTAAAAAGCAATAGCCGGCAGTAGGCGGATAATTCCAGCCTGTCTGTCAGCTATTGTTATACACGCAGACTAAATACGGTTTACTTTGTAGGCTTCCCGATAATTCTCCTGAAGCATTTTCTCAATATCACTCTCCCGGTAAAGGATTTTACCTCCCAACTGGTAATAAGATATTCTTCCTTCATTACGATAATCCTGAAGCGTGCGTCTGCTCAGTTTCAATTGCGCCGACACTTCCTTGTCGGTCAGATAGCGTTCACCGCCCAGCACGGGACGGTTTCCGACCGCCAGATTCTCGATTCCGACCAACATACGGTCAAGACTTCCCATGATACGGTGTACCCATTCTCTGCTGTCTGTTCCCAGTTCACTCATGTTATTATGGATTTAGTGGTTATTGTTTAACTGTTATATGTTACGTCCTCTGTAAAGAGCCTCTTTTCTTCTGTCCTCAACTTTCTTGACGATACCCTGCACATCTTCCGGCTTATAGAATATCTTGTGATTGATTTGAGAAAAAGGCAGGGTACCGTTATCACGGAGTGTCTGCAGGGTACGGGGCGAGATGTTCAGATACCGGCATACGTCCTGATTGTCCATCCACTTGTGCAGCGTCCTATCGTTCTCCCGATTGCAAATTTCCATGACCCGATGCTCAAAGTATTCAAACTTATGCACCAGTTCCTCAAACAATTGTTTTTCTATTCCTACAAATTCCATATCGTTTCCTTTTTTGTTGATTGATGTTTATTCTTTTTTTGTTGTTTGCGACAAAGAAAAGCCATATATTCTGAAAGGCAATGGTTTCCGCCTAACTGGCAGCATGTGGCGCTGATTATCTTAGTTATGAAGCCACATTCATATCCTTTTCTTCAAATATCCCTATATTCAGGGACTCCATCCGATAATGAATTACAGAATAAAAGATCTATGAACCTGATTCAATAAAGGTTCATAACAATGGATAAGGAATGGGTTATTTCCATGTAACCTTACTTCATCACTTTTCCAAGCCATTGATTAGATAAGGAAGCAAAGAAGTGTTTTTTTAATGATTTACAGACATGAATATTTACTACAGTACGACAATACGACATTAAGTCAGCAAATATTCAAGTCAATAAATCAGTAACTGTTTAACTCCCCGGTTCATTGTTTCTTCAAACAGGAAAAATACCGCATTCCACACCGATTGCCCCGCATGCAAACTGCAACAGGCCACATTGTTGTCACATCCCGACCAACTGTTTGACTATTGGAAACTTATATTCTTTTTTTGCCAGACAATTCATTCCGAGATATATCGGAACATGGCAAACAAAAAGAGAAAATACATGATGAACAGAAACGGAAAAACAGGCCTATCCCCTCCATAAGATGATACCGACAACGGTATTATTTCTCCCGGATTTATAAGGAGCATATTCAGAGATGCTCAAAATAGCGGGATTCTGGTTTTTAGTGGGGCAAGTTTGTGTTTCGGACAGACCGAAACCGCTTGCTCCCACTACTGGACGCAGTGAGAGGTTCATCCCGCTGGTCTAATCAGTACATTCATTTTATACAATAGTCAACAGATGGAAAAGAAACAGAATACAGAAAGAAACAACAAGGGCGGCCGTCCTCCCAAGAGTACGACCGACAAACTGAAATATCGTGTTACCGTGAAACTGGCGACACCGGATTACTACACGCTGAAAAGCAGGGCAAGAAGCGCAGGCATATCGGCAAGTGAATACCTGAGAGAATGTTTCCGTAAGGGATATGTCCGGCAAAGACTTACAGCGGAACATTCCGACTATATCCGTAAGCTATGCGGTATGGCGAACAATCTGAACCAGCTGGCTCATAAGGCAAATGCCGGAGGATTCGATACGGCAAAGCTGGAATGCCGTGTACAGGTGGCAAGAATCGAAGAACTGCTGAACCATATCCTGCTATGATTGCCAAGATTGTAAAGGGAAGCGGATTCCGTGAGGTTACCGGTTATATCATTGACAGTAAAAAGAATGCCAGGATTATCGCACATGCCGGTTTGTTTATTGAAGATGTTGCCACAATAACAAAGGCTTTCGAAGCACAGGCCGGCATGAATCCGAAAGTATCCAGACCGGTCGGACACATTGCACTGGGATTTTCCAAAGAGGATGAAAGCAGGCTGACCAGCCGGATTATGGCAGAAATAGCTTTGGAATACATGGAACGGATGGGCATAAGGAACACACAATTCTTCATAGCCAGACATTTCGACAAGGAGCATCCCCATATACATATTGCCTACAACCGGATAGACAATGATGGCAGGACCATTTCCGACAAAAACGAGCGGTTACGGAGTGCACGCATCTGCAAGGAACTGACCTTGAAATATGGGCTGCACATGGCCAAAGGTAAGGATCATGTCAAGACTGAACGCTTGAGGGAACCGGACAAGACAAAGTATGAACTTTACAGTCTGCTTAGAACGGAAGTCAGAAAGGCCGGAAACTGGAAGGAACTGATTACCGGATTAAACGAAAAGGGAGTGGATGTACGGTTCAAATACAAGGGAAATTCGGATGAAATACAGGGTATCGTATTTATCATGAACGGCTATTCCTTCAGCGGTTCCAAGATTGACAGACAGTTCAGCTATTCCAAGATAGATGCCGCGTTAAAGACACCGTCACATTCGGAAACCCAAAGACAGGTAGCTGTTCAGAGTGAACCAACATGGCAACAGGAATCGCATGGCAGTGAATTATACAGCGGTTCTTTAGGTCTGTTCACACCGAACCCGCAAACGGAACAACCAGAAGGTTATCCGGACGATTATTTGAGAAAGAAGAAAAAGAAAAAACAACGTAAAATAAGATGGTAAAGTATGGAAAAAGACAATGTATATGTTTTGTTTGAAGAAATCAAGAACAAGATTGAGATGATAAACGGGAAACTGGAACAGAAAGCCGGAACACCTACTGACGGACAGGTAGAAGAAGTGATCCCAACATGCGTAAGGCATATTCACCGGCATAGTTTTGACATCAGGTCAAGTAAAGTATTTTCTCTTTTAGTCAGAATGGGCGTGGTATGCAGCCTGTCCTTATGGGGAAATATCAGACTTTGGCAGTCCAACCGGCAATATGCAGACGATGCCCTGAAGTTCCGTGCCATCCGTTCCTGGAGTGGGTGTACTTCGGAAGATATTCTCTGGTTGAACAAGGTTTTTGACATCCATCGTGACGAGAAGGCCATCGAATGGGTTAGAAAACAGGCTGACGGGTATGAAAACGAGCTGAAAGCTGTTTCCGACAGCCTGATACAGGAGAAACTTAAATTACAGGTAAAATCTGAATCCGATTGATATGGCCAGTGTGAAAGTAAAATTCAGACCTTCCACCATAGAGGGAAAGGAAGGTACCGTCTATTATCAGATTATCCAGAACCGTGTAATCCGTCAGTTAAAGACGGATTACCGGATATTTACGGATGAATGGAACGAAGCTGGAAGCTGTATCATTGTCGGTAGTTCGGAGAGAAGCAATCTGCTCCTTTCCTTGCAGGAACGCATGGAATGGGACCTGAAGCGGCTGGACATGATTATCCGACAACTGGATAACCGGAAAACCGGATATACGGCAGATGATATTATAGCTTCTTTTCAAAGCAATACAGAGGGACAGTCGTTTTTCAACTTCATGCAGGGTATCATAGCCCGTCTAAAACAGATGGGCAAGATACGCACGGCTGAAAATTATTCCTGCACCCTGAAAAGTTTCATGCAGTTCAGAGGGGACAGGGATGTTCTGCTGTCCGAAATTGATTCAGATTTGATGCAGCTTTATGAAGCCTACCTTCATGGGAAAGGAGCCGTACGGAATACCAGTTCATTCTACATGCGTATCCTTCGGGCGGTATATAACCGTGCCTTGGAAAAGGAACTGATGGAACAGCGCAATCCTTTCAGGCATGTCTATACGGGAGTGGACAAGACCGTCAAGCGTGCCGTTCCCTTATCAGCCATCAAACGTATGAAGAATCTGGATCTGTCCTTACAGCCTAATCTGGAATTTGCAAGGGACATGTTCCTGTTCAGCTTCTATACCCGTGGCATGTCGTTCATAGATATGGCTCACCTGAAAAAGAAAGATCTTCAGAACGGATTTTTATCGTATCGCAGACGAAAGACCGGGCAGCAGCTGGTTATCAGGTGGGAAAAATGTATGCAGGAGATTGTCGGCAAATACCCGGAAGACAGTCTCAGTCCTTATCTTTTGCCAGTATTGAAATATCCTTTTAAGGATACGCACAAGCATTACAGGAATGTCATGTCTGGAATAAACAGAAACCTTAAAGAAATAGCCAGACTGGCCGATATATCCGCTCCTCTTAGCATGTACTGTGCGCGTCATTCATGGGCAAGCGCAGCCAAAGGCAAGAACATTCCGATTTCGGTTATCAGTGAAGGGATGGGACATGATTCCGAGGCAACCACACAAATTTATCTGGCCTCATTGGACAATTCCGTAGTGGATAAGGCTAACGCACAAATTTTGAAAGATCTGTAATACTATAAGCTAAGGTGTTTAGCAAAATTAGATACTTCTTGTTAAGAGAGAGATAAAATATTACAAATATAAGCAAAATATACAAATAGGCCATATTTAATTAACTTTTTCTTTATACTCATTACATAGGGTCACAATAATGTTTAGGGTAATTAAAGCTATTGATTGTATAATTTATTAAAAGCCAGTGATATAAGATGCAAATACTCTCTCTTAACAAGAAAGATACAATTAAATGAGTTATGACTTCTGATAATCTTGAATTAATATGCAAGAAGAGGTATGAGACAAATAGAAAGAGCTAGTATTGAAAGAATAGTCTCTGATTTAATAAAAGCAGATGGTATAATTGACACAAGGGAAATAGAGGCATTTGATGTCTTAAGAGAGAAGTATGGTATTACAAAAGAAGATGACATACTTTCTGAATCATGTACATTGTCCAAATCATTAAATATTATTGCTAATTTCGACGAGGAAACTAAGCATTCTTTAATGAATGACTTTAGGAAGATTACCATGTCTGATGACTTTTGTGCAAAAGAAGAAGCTTTATTGTTACTTGCCCTACGTCTTATACTTACTATAAAAATACCAAATGAAGTTACAATTCTCTCCGTGGAATCATCTGTAATAAATTTCGAGAATTCTCAAATTTTGTATTTGGAAAGCGAATATAATAGTATTATAAATGATCAAATGAAACTATTGTATCGTGAATTATGTACAGAGGTAAGGTTATCAGGCTTTGAGTTGGTATATTTGCCGAAACTTTCTGAACATTATAGTAGCATTTCAGAAGCTGATTTACTTCGGATTGCGGAATTTCTCTACCCGAAAGTAAGTAAGGAACGTATCTATACCATTGTAAAGCAGATACAAAATCTATCTACCGTATCTTTTTGTTGTGATCAGTTGGCCGCCAAGTTATCAATCAAAGAACTTCGTGTTATCAATCCTTCCTTTCTTATCAAAATAGGAGAATCAACGGTAAATGATAAAAAGGTTTCCAATTTTTTATTAGTAGAAATTGTGGAAAATCCATTATTTACTATAAGAATGATTATGGATTTATTCGCTGAAAACTATCATAATCTTCGATTGAATTATATACAAGAGACAAAAGGAAGATTCATCTTTACAGGTTACTATAAACAGATTTTTGATATTCTAATGTTAAGAAAGGGTGTAAGAAGCAGCGTTGTGGTAGATCCTATGCGAGAACGGATATATTTTCCAGAAGCGGATGCCGTGTTGGAGAAAGTACATCGACGTGAGAAAGCTCTATATGCCTTGTTCCTTATGGAATCAGCCAGTGGTGGTATTAATTTCAATCAGCCACAATCTCCCAAGCAAATGGACATATATGAGAAACGAATGAAAGCAATTATACATAAGTATCAATTGATTTATAAGATGTTCGGAGGTGATGAAGACAAAGCTCCCAATATTGAAATTCCTGAAATTCGTCTTCCTATGATAAGTTTATTGAAACGGCAACTTTCAAAATTGGGTGATGTACTGTATCATGTAGATGACTACATGATACAGCGGAATATATATGGTAATTATGCCGTGAGTATTTCTTCTTCATTATGTCTTTGCAGTGGTGCTGATAAGAACGATATTAAACTCTTTTCCGAATCAGAAAACTGGATAAAAATAGCAGCGTTATAGTTGGTAGCTAAATAAAGTTCAAAGGTTGCAACCTCGGTTCTTGCATTTTGAATAAAAACAGTTGTAACATTTCTGAAATCAAGAATATAAAAGAAGCCATTTATACTTTTGCATCAAAAGAAATTCAAATTAAAAAACAGAAACATTATGATTAATCTTGAAAAAGGACAAAGAATCAGCATGGACAAAGGTCTTACGCTGGTAGGTGTTGGTCTCGGATGGGATCCCAATGAAGGTACTGGTTATGATTTTGATTTGGATGCATCCGCATTTATGTTGGGAGGTGATGGTCAAATTCCAGCACAAGAGTATTTCGTATTTTACGGCAATCAGAAATCACCTGATGGTTCTGTTGAATCTACCGGTGACGACCTCACGGGAGGTAATAGTGATGGCGGCGATGATGAAACACTGAATGTCGATTTGACAAAAGTGAGCCAGCAAGTTCAGGAGATTATTTTCACAGCAACAATCTACAAAGCAGAAGAGCGCAGACAGAATTTCGGGCAGGTACGCAATTCCTATATTCGTATATACGATGCAAAATCAAATATGGAAATTGCACGTTATGACCTTGATGAGGATTTCTCTATTGAAACTGCTGTGGAATTTGGCCGTCTGTATCGCCGTGGTGCTGAATGGAAATTTGAAGCAATGGGATTAGGAAACAAAGGAGGAATGCAATCCCTTGTTCATAAGTATGCGAGCAAATACGAATAAATTATGGCTATCAATCTCGTAAAAGGACAACGAGTAGGAATAGATAATAGTCTGTCTCGTTTGAAAGTAGAAATGGGGTGGAAAGTTAATCCTAATGCCAATCCACCTTATGATTTGGACGCTTCTACATTTCTATTGGGTAATAGCGGACAAATTGAACACGAGTATGATTTTGTATTTTATGGTTCTCCTAACAAGATTCCTGCCTTGGATGATAGTGGGAAACAAATCTATGATGGAAAAGGAAACTTAGTCTATCGCCCATGTTCTGTAGATAAAAGTGTACTCGGTTCTATTGACGACCTTGGTAATGATGATGACAATACTGGTGAAGGTAACGAAGAAATAGATGTAGACCTGACTAAAACGTCTTCATCTGTAAAAGAGATACTTTTTACCGTGAGCATATATTGGCATTCCTCAGATGAATATACTTATTATAAAGAAGAGGAATTTGGTCGTCAATATCCGAACAAGCCTCGTTTAAGATATAATTTTGGTCAAGTTCGTGACGCTTACATCCAAATAAAGAACGCAATAACAGGAGAGACAATCTGTCGTTATGATTTAGATGAAGACTTTTCCACAGATAAAGGTGTTGAATTCGGTCGTTTGTATCGTCGTGGAAGTGAATGGAAATTCCAAGCTATTGGGGATGCTCATACGGACGGACTTGAACCTATTTGCAAAAAATATGCCTCTAAATTCATGTAGTTATGGCAATCATTCTTGAAAAAGGTGGAGATACACATCGTATCAATTTGGAGAAGCGTGAAAATAAATCCCTAGCTGGTGAGATTATCATCAATCTTGATTGGAACAAAGGTGGTTTTTTCAAAGGGCTATTTGGTAAAGCCGTAGATCTCGATCTTGGTTGTTTCTATGAATTGCGTAATGGGCAGAAAAGTTTGATAGACGGTTTGCAATTCTCGCATGGTCGTGGTGGTGACCGTCATCATGTTACCCGTCAGGGATGCTATGATAATGAACCTTACATATGGCATCAAGGAGATGACAGAGGTGGTGGTTCTTCATCAGGTGAAGTGATATTAGTTAATCCTACAGGTGTAAATGAAATCAAGCGTATTATTGTCTATACATTTATATATGAAGGTGTTGCAAAATGGTCTGAAACAAATGCTATTATCAAGATTAAAGTGCCTGGTTATGAAGATGTTGTTGTAGAAATGGGGCAGCAATTTAGTAACAAAAAGTTTTGCGCAATAGCAGAACTCAACTTTGGCAGTGACAATTCTATTACAGTAAAAAAACTTGTTACATTCCATGATGGACATAGCGGCTGTGATAAACAGTATGGTTGGGGATTCAATTATTCACCAGGTAGTAAAGATTAATAAAAATAAAAGTTATGGCTATAAAACTTGAAAAAGGACAACGCATCAATCTTGAAAAGGAGACTGGTGTAAAACTCACAAATTTTTGTGTAGGTTGTAATTGGGGAGCAGTCATTAAAAAGACATTCTTCGGATTAAGTTCATCCGTAGTGGATGTGGATCTTGACCTTAGTTGTATAATGTTTGATGCTTCAGGTAATGCAATTGATCATATATGGTCGCCGCTATATAAATTCGGCGATAAAAAACTAGGTTTACCTAATGGTAAACTTGATTCTATTGACCGTGCATTACATCATACTGGAGATGATTTAACAGGAGATACAAATGGAGATGACGGCTTGGATAACGAAATCATCACTGTGAATTTGAATCAGGTAAATTCTCAGATAAATTCGATTGTATTCTTCCTCAATATATATAACAATAGTGAATATAGTGGCGATTTTTCAGGAATTCCATATGCTTCAATAAGAATGTATGAGGGAACACCTAAAAAAGTCAATCAAGTATTTGCACAATATGATGTTGCAACAAAGACTGATTGTGTTGGTAAGCGAGGCTTGGTTATGGGAAAGCTATATCGCAGAAATGGTGATTGGAAATTTGCTGCAATTGGCGATGCCTTTGAAGATAGAAGTATAGTAAACACGATTGCTCGTGTAATTAAGGATTATTCAAAATAAAAAATCGGTTCAATGAGAAGATTACCTGTTTATCTATTGCTCGATACATCGGGTTCGATGTATGGAGAGCCTATTGAAGCTGTAAAGAACGGCGTTCAAACATTGATTTCTACGCTCCGAAGCGATCCATATGCACTAGAAACTGCTTATATCAGTATCATAACATTCAATTCTTCGGCTCAACAAGTAACACCACTAACAGAATTGGCTGCATTTCAGCAACCGATTATTGATGCAAGTGGTTGTACTGCTTTAGGGGGAGCATTAGACCTTTTAGCCAAGAAAATCGATAGTGAGATTACCAAGACAACCGTAGAGGTGAAAGGCGATTGGCGACCTTTGGTTTTCATCATGACTGACGGTGTACCTACTGATGATATGTCAAAAGGACTTGCCGAATTTAAGAAACGCAAGTGTGGTATGGTTGTAGCTTGTGCAGCCGGACAAGGTGCAAGTACAGATACATTAAAACAAATTACGGAGAATGTAGTACAATTAGATACAGCCGACAGTGCTACTATCAAAGCATTCTTCAAGTGGGTGTCAGCTAGCATCAGTACGAGTAGTAAATCCGTTGAGGAAACAGCAGCAGAAGCTACAACAATGAGTGAACTTCCTCCTCCACCTCCAGAAGTAAATATTGTTGTATAATGTATATTTACCCGAAAGACTGTGAGTAAATCAATGTCTTTCGGGTACAAAATTTAGAACTATGAGCAGAAGATTACCTGTATATATTCTTATCGATACAAGCGGTTCCATGAGAGGCGAACCTATTGAAAGTGTCAAAGTTGGGCTTTCCGACATGATAGCAGCATTAAGATTAGACCCATATGCTTTGGAAACCGTATGTGTCAGCATTATCACCTTTAATAGTAAAGTGGAGCAAATTCTTCCATTGACGGACTTGGAAAATCTCCAATTGCCAGATATTCATGTACCTGATTCTGGTGCCACATTCCTTGGGGCTGCACTGGACTTGATGTGTCAGCGTTATGACGAAGAAGTCAATATGGGTTCACGTGAGCAAAAGGGGGATTGGATGCCTATTGTATTTGTATTGACAGATGGAAAACCTGCGGACTTAATGGCATATGACGAAGCAATTCAAAAAGTAAAGCACCATCAGTTTACCAATATTGTGGCCTGTGCGGCTGGGCCCAATGCTAAAACTGAGCCGTTGAAAAAACTTACGAACAATGTATTTACACTTGATACGATGGATAGCAATACATTCAAAAAATTCTTCCAATGGGTAACTATCAATGTACAACAAGGAGGACGGACAATGGGTGTAACTGATCAAGCAGAATTACCACCTCCACCTGCAGAAGTCAATTTGGTAATTTAATAGATTTATAATATGAATTGCAAACTTGTTGGATATGAATTTAAGACTCTTGAAGTCACACTGGCTCCGAAAGAAGAGTTTTATGCTGAACGCGGCAGTATAGTTTATGTGGATGAAGCATTGCAACGCGAGGTTGAGCTTACAAATGGTGGCAGCGGATTAGGAACTATTATTGGAGGAGTGGTTAGATCAGCTTTGTCAGGTGAGTCTATATTGATTGTCCGTTTTTCCAATCCAACAAACTCTGAAAAGAGACTAGTATTATCAGGTTCAGCTTGTGCCTTACTTCCCATTAAATTACAAGGAGAAAATCTTATATGTCGTCGGGGGCATTATGTTGCTTCAACCGGCAAGGTATCTTTGAATCTCAATCTGAACATTCAAGGTCTGCTTGGTGGCATTGGATTATTTCAAAAACTTGAAGGCTATGCGACAATTTTCCTTAATTCATTGGGCAACCCCATTGAAAAACAATTAGGATATGGTGAGACTATAGAGGTTGACGAAAATCACATAATTGCTTTACATGGTTTTTCTTCTTCGCAGATACAGGCTGGATGGTCTGTTGGTAATGTCTTGCGTGGAGAGGGGTTAAGTCTTATGAAGATTACAGGACCAGGAAAAGTTTATCTCAGTCCGTTACCTATAATTGTAAATCGAAACTAAAATAATAATCAACATGAGAAGATTCCCTGTATATTTTTTAATTGATGTGTCTGATTTTATGGCAGGAAGTTCTATTGAACAAACCCAAAAAGGCATGAGCTCAATTATTCAGAGAATAAAATCAGATCCATATATGTTAGAAATGGGGACTATCTCTGTTATAACTTTTTCAGAGAAGGTAACTTGCGTTGTTCCATTAATTAAATTAGTTGACTTTCATGAGCCTATGTTGCAGATAGAAGAAGGAAAATCTTCAATAGATAGAGTTCTTGATTTTTTAATGGAAGATATAGATAAAACTTTAATCAAGACCACATTGGGACAAAAAGGAGATTGGATGCCAGTTGTTTTTCTTTTTACTAACTGCATACCAACAGATAATATATCTTTTACTCGCTGGAATAATTCATATTGGGGAATGGCAACTATTGTAGTAATAACCATTAGTGACGATATGAATACCCAACTTTGGGGACAATTAACTAAAAATGTAGTGAATCTAAAAGAGAAAGAGTCTCTTATGAGATTTTTTCGATTCGTTTGTATAGAACCACCATATTCTTCATTTAATCATAACATAGCTGATGATGTGGTAAAGCTACCTCCATCACCTGATGACATAACAATAATAATTTGATAACTTATTTATAATAAACAAAATGAGAAGATTACCTATATATTTCCTCGTTGACGTTTCAGAGTCAATGGTTGGTGCCCCAATTCAGCAAGTTCAGGATGGTATGAGAATGATTATACAAGAGTTGCGTACAGATCCATATGCCCTTGAAACAGCATTCATATCAGTTATTGCATTTGCTGGAAAAGCAAAATGTATTTCACCGTTGACTGAGTTGTATAAATTTTATCCGCCAGTATTCCCAATAGGCGGTGGCACATCGCTCGGTGCAGCATTGAATTTCTTGATGGATGATATGGACAAAACTTTAGTCAAGACAACAACGGAACAAAAAGGTGATTGGAAACCAATAATTTTTCTTTTTACTGATGGTACGCCAACAGATAACCCGTCTTCTGCTTTTGCTCGTTGGAATAATTCATACCGCAAAAAGGCAAACATTGTAGCTATATCCATTGGAGACAATGTAAACACCCAACTTTTAGGGCAAATATCTGACAATGTACTTCGGCTAAATAAAACAGATGATATATCATTCAAGGCGTTCTTCAAGTGGGTAACGGCTTCCATTAAGGCTACCAGTGTTTCTGTGACAGATGCAGGAGATGATGATGTAAAACTGGCTCCTACCAATGGTATTAATTTGGAAAAAGTTGATATATCCAAACCTTGCATGGTGGATGAGAATTTTGTGGTATTGCTCGGCAAATGTTCCAATACTAAGAAACTTTATTTGATTAAGTACGCAAAACATCTGGCCGATATAGACGGGCTTGAATCTCTGAATATAAAAGCAACAGACTTCAAACTTGTAGGAGCCTATCCTATTGATGAAGGAAATTACAATGATTTGAGTGATGGAAAATCGAACCGTAATATTAATACGATGTCACTTCGAGGTGTACCGACCTGTCCATGTTGTGGAAATCAGCTCGGAGTAGTGATCTGCGAATGTGGTAACATTATGTGTTCGGATGGTCAAACTACAGCTTGTCCTTGGTGTGGTATGGAAGGATCATTAGGTGAAATTGCTGAAGGTGGAATAGACATTACAAGAGGAAGGGGGTAAAATATGAATATTGATAAAATCATAGATATCCTCATTGGAAATAATGATGATAAGAAAACAGAAAATTTCCTCCGCTTTTTATCAGACAAATTGTGGAACTTATACAATGACTATCTTATGGATAAAATAAAAATGGCTGAGAGTGAGATCGTATGGAATCTCAATATGCCTAACGCAAAGGAAAATCAAGAATATGAGGTGACTGTAAACATGCCAGTCTTGACTTCCGATAAATTAGTCGGTATTGATATTGTTCTCGTAAATGTTTCCGGGCTTGATAAAGATATTCATGGTTTGAGTATTATAACGGCAGAAGATAAAAAGTCATTTACAATTTCAGGATGTCCGTCTTTGGAATATTTCCGCAAAGATGGTGCAACAGCCCAATCAACATTTGATTTGATCATACGTTATCAATTCGATGGTGCAGATATGCCGGATGAACATCCTATCTTAGAACGAAAAATCCCATTCGTGATCAATCAAGATCCGCGTAAACTTTGGAAAGATCTGCCTGTGGATTGGGAGAATATGCCTGATCCGAAGTATCGGAATGACGACACCCAAGTCGAGTATGTAAAAGTAGAAACTCTTGCCGATGGCACACCACAGAAAGACATTGTGGCGGCCAGTAAGCGTGGACGTAGTCACGCACAAGAGGCAAAGCCACGTGATGACCACTTCAAAATGACCCACATGGATAACGGGTGGTACATCATGGCTGTAGCTGATGGCGCTGGATCTGCTAAACTCTCACGTGAGGGATCCCGTATTGCTTGTGAGGAATCAGTAAACTATTGTATCGTACAACTTAACGATAACAAGAAATTTGAGGAAGCAATATCAAAATACAATGAACAGAAGGAAGATGGTGAAAGTGAAGCCCGTAAGCAAGTTGGAGACTATATGTACAAAATTGTTGGAGCTGCCGCTTTCAAGGCACACCGTGCAATTAATGCAGAAGCAGCAACAGCAAACAATCAACCCAAACAATATGCCACAACACTTTTACTTACTATAAGCAAAAAGTTCCCTTTTGGCTGGTTTTTAGCTTCCTTTTGGGTGGGGGATGGTGCAATCTGCCTTTATGACCGACAAGCACATACAGCTAAAATACTCGGGAAACCCGATGAAGGTGAATATGCAGGTCAGACTCGCTTCTTGACTATGCCGGAAATCTTTAAGGATACTACAAGTCTATATAAGCGACTTCGTTTCAGTATCGTAGATGATTTCACCGCACTTTTTATGATGACAGATGGTGTAAGTGATCCGAAGTTTGAAACAGAAGCCAACCTGAACAATCCAGACAAATGGGATACATTGTGGAACGACCTTATGGAGAACGGAGTAGAACTTACCGATGACAACGAAGCATCAAAAGAACAATTATTGAATTGGCTTGATTTCTGGTCACCAGGAAATCATGATGACCGCACTATTGCCATCTTGTATGAAGGTGAAGAAACTGCTCCTAAATGTGAAGAAGTGACAAAACAAATTTCAGAAGAAATCTCTGATACAAGTGAAACCGAAATAGTTTCTTCTGATAAAGTTGATGTGGAATCTCAAATGGAATAAGTTATGGCTAACGTAGTTAAACTGACTGCATCCGACGGATCTACTGTAGAATTTTATGATGAAATCAAGGCTCAAGGCGGAGTCAAGGATGTATATTTCTCAACCGATAAGACTTATGTGGTGGCATTCTACCGTAAGCCTACAAATGCTAACGACAAAGCCAGATTGGAAAATATTGTGGGGGTGTATCGCGAAAAGATTTTCATTCAGAACTCAGACGGAGGTTACTGGCATGACATATTCGCATGGCCTACGAAAATGGTAGAGTGGAAAGGACTGACAGGCATTGTCATTCCTTTCTACAATAAGAAATTCTTCTTTACGGGAGTAGATAGTCAATGGCCTTTCATCAAGAACGGTCAAGAAAAGAACGGCAAATGGTTTTCTTCGGCAAAACTCATTAACAAATTTGTTCCTGCTGACCAAAAAGGTACTTTCCTGTCACGCTTGCATATGTGTCTTAAAATTGCACGTGGCATTCGCCGCATACATGCCGCAGGACTGGCTCATTCCGATCTTTCATACAACAATGTACTCGTCGACCCGCTTTCGGGTTCAGCTTGTATAATTGATGATGACGGACTGGTTGTGCCCGGTAAGTTTCCACCAGAAGTGGTAGGTACTCCCGGCTTTATCGCACCCGAAGTTCTTGCCACAAAGACATTACGTATTGATGACCCGAAGAAAAATTTGCCTAAGATAACAACCGACCGTTACGCGCTTGCTGTACTTATTTATACTTTTTTGCTCAACCGTCATCCTTTGGACGGTGGAAAAGTATGGGATATTGATGACCCACAAAAAGATGATGACATGCGTTATGGGGAAAAGGCTTTGTTCATAGAACATCCCACTGATGCCACCAATCGCGTTAAGCCGAATCAGTTGGCGCCTGCTCAGTTACCGCAAGGAGACCCGGCTCGCCTTCCTTATACCATTTGCGGTCCGTATCTGAAGAAACTGTTTGACAAGGCATTCATTGACGGTTTGCACAATCCATCCATACGTCCCAGTGCAGCAGAATGGGAAGATGCACTTATTAAGACATGCGATTTGGTACAGCCTTGCCAAAATCCAGATTGTCAGGCTCACTGGTATGTTTTTGACAATACGACCAAGCCTCGCTGTCCATTCTGTGGCAGGGAATACAAGGGACAGTTACCTATTCTTAACTTTTACTATGCTCCAACTCACGGAAAGTTTATCTCAGAAAATTACCGTCTGATGATTTACGACAAGCAAACACTCTATCGGTGGCACTCCAACAACTTGGTGTCTGCCAACGAAAAGACAAGCGACAATGATAAGAAGCCAGTTGGTGATTTCCATTTTTACAATGGACAATGGATTCTTATTAATAGACGTCTCCCTGATATGCGTGATATTACAGATAATAAAGATATTCCCATTGGTGGATTTGTACCTCTTACAGATGGTAGGCAGATACTCCTGGACAAAAGTCAAGGAGGTAGATTAGTAGTTGTGCAACTAGTTAATAATTAAGATTATGACTATAAAAATCAATGTAAAAATATAATATACCTGTATAGAAAATATTAAATTTAATGGGTAATCCTTGCGGCTAATATATTATCAAATAACAGTTTATATATTGTTATAAAAATATATTCGTTTCTAAATGATGTATATTGTACGACATAATGGTCAATTTTACTTCACGACAAAACTAAGAAGTAAGAGGAACAAATACTTAACATGGTGATACTATAACCTTGCAACCCTTTAGCGGTGGCAATAATGTAAAGGTATTGTAATGTTTTGGAAATCCAGAAACTCCGTAAAGTTGAAACTAACTTTGCAGCATTAAAAGGAAATCAAATGTATAACGAATAAAATTCAAAGGAAATGAAAAAGATTATTTTGACAGCAGCAATCGCTATTTGTGCGACTTTTGGAGTTAATGCTCAAAACATCTACGGAACATCATCTAAACGCAGTTCAACCTCTTCATTGAGTATCGGCACAACGAATGGCTCTGTAAGATATCAACAGGGATATACTCGAAAAGACGGTACTTATGTACAAGGACATTACAAGACATTCACCAATACGACAAATCATGATAATTTTTCAACCAGTGGAAATATTAACACTTTTACGGGTACAACCGGAACTCGTGCCCGTGATTATTCTTCCGGTGCATACAATTATGGTTCAGGTCGTACTATTCATACCGGTAGTCGTGGTGGACAATATTACATAAATAGCAAGGGTAACAAAACGTATGTACCTAAAAGAAGATAATTCATTTGCAAAAGCATAATACATAAATGCGGGGAATATGAAAGTAAAGTTTTTATACGTTGTGTTTACCATGATGCTATTAGTCGCACCAACTGTTATGGCTCAATCTGTGTATGATTATGAATATAACAGCCAAAAGAAAAATGCTTCCATCACATTTAGAAACAGTTCAGATTACACAATGACATTAAAAATTATTCATTCTTTCGGAGAGTTATACACAACAGTATCCCTGCCTGCACATTCATCAAGAGCTGTCAGTTTTAGTAAAAGTGGCACATTCAAGTTAAAAATTAAAGCTACACCACGATATGGGCAATCCTCGTATCACGATGGTGGTAAGTTCTCTGTAACATCTACTGAAACCGAATGGACTGAGGGTGAAATGACTTTTAGAATGTCAACGTATGGAAGCGGTCTTGGACCATCTATATCCGCTAAAGAATTTGAAAGTGATAAATAAATTGTATTAAAATCATATTAAGAATGGAACAAAAACATCATCTAACAGGCTTGACTGATGCCCAAGTGCTCGAAAGCCGAAAAAAGCATGGTGCCAATATTTTGACACCGCCCGAAAAAGATCCGTTGTGGAAACAATTTCTCGAAAAATTTGAAGATCCTCTCATCATAATTTTGATGATTGCAGGTGTCTTGTCTATTGGTATCTCTTTCTATGAGTATTTCGGACTTGGACAAGGAGGAGAAGTGTTCTTTGAACCTGCTGGTATTTTTGTTGCTATCCTGCTTGCTACCGGTCTGGCATTCTACTTTGAGCTCCAAGCGGATAAAGAATTTACAATTCTCAACCAGGTGAACGACGATGAACCTGTCGAAGTTATCCGCAACGGGAACACTACGCAGATACCCCGTAAAGATGTGGTTGTAGGGGATATAGTCATTCTTAATACAGGTGAGGAAGTAGCTGCTGACGGTGAATTGATAGAAGCTGTACAATTGCATTTGGATGAATCCACTCTGACAGGTGAACCTGTGTGTGGTAAAAGCATCAAAGAGGATGAATTTGACGAGAATGCCACTTATCCCACCAATCATGTAATGAAAGGCACAAAAGTGATGGAAGGACATGGTATTTTTCGTGTACTTTCTGTTGGTGACAGAACCGAACAAGGCAAGGTGTTTGAAGCCGCACAAATTGATGACAGTGTGAAGACACCGCTAAACGAGCAACTTGACGGTCTGAGCGACTGGATAACAAAAGTAAGTTATGGTTTCGCCGCATTGATTGTTATCGGTCGTATAATCGTTTATCTAGTAAGCAATGGAACTGATTGCTTTGGTTCATGGGAATTAATCACTCCTTTCATAGCATACGTTCTGCAAACGCTGATGATTGCCGTCACATTAATTGTTGTGGCTGTACCGGAAGGATTACCTATGGCTGTTACACTCTCATTGGCATATTCCATGAGAAGAATGTTACGTACAAACAATCTTGTCCGTAAAATGCACGCTTGCGAGACTATGGGAGCAACTACCGTAATTTGTACGGATAAAACAGGTACACTGACACAGAATCAAATGAATGTGGACGATATAAAAGTTTATGCTGATAATGTTTCCGACAACATCATTAACGAAGGAATGGCAGTAAACTCTACCGCATCCATTGACTTTTCAGATACAAAGAAACCTCAAGTACTGGGTAATCCAACGGAAGGAGCATTGTTACTTTGGTTAAATAGCAAAGGAGTTGACTATCGCACATTGCGTGAAAGCGTAAATGTTGTACAGGAACTACCTTTTTCTACCGAGCGAAAATATATGGCTACCGTTGTTGAGTCAGCTGCCATACCGGGTAAGAAAGTACTATATGTGAAAGGTGCCCCAGAAATAATCTTTGACTTATGCAAAGTAGCCAATGTCGATAAGACTGTTGTTGATATGCAATTAAATTCCTATCAGGAACGAGCCATGCGTACACTTGGCTTTGCCTATCAAGTATTAGAAAACGATGATACTGTTATTGAAAAAGGAAAATTGGTCGCTGCATCACTACATTTTATCGGTATTGCAGCCATTGCAGATCCTGTTCGTGCAGATGTCCCTGATGCAGTGAAAGAATGTCTGGATGCAGGCATCAGCGTAAAGATTGTAACCGGTGATACTCCGGGAACAGCTAAGGAAATAGGTCGTCAGATAGGTCTTTGGTCTTCCACTGACACAGACAATAACATTATTACCGGTCCTGAATTCGCAGCACTCACAGACGAACAACTACTTGGCCGTGTATTAGATTTGAAGATAATCGCTCGCGCACGTCCGATGGATAAGAAACGGTTGGTGGAAGCCTTGCAAAAGAAAAATCAAGTAGTCGCTGTTACCGGTGATGGAACAAACGATGCACCTGCATTGCATACAGCTCACGTAGGATTGTCTATGGGTGACGGAACTTCTGTTGCAAAGGAGGCATCAGATATCACTATTATCGATAACTCATTCTCCAGTATAGGTAAGGCTGTAATGTGGGGACGTTCGCTTTATCAAAATATTCAGCGTTTCTTGCTGTTTCAACTTACTGTAAACGTAACAGCTTGCTTCTTAGTTCTTTGTGGTGCATTCATGGGAACAGAAAGCCCATTGACTGTAACTCAAATGTTATGGATAAATCTGATTATGGATACTTTTGCTGCAATGGCATTGGCTTCACTTCCTCCTTCAGAGAGCGTGATGCAGGATAAACCTCGCAACCGTAACGCATTCATTCTTAACAAACAGATGATTGCAAACATTGTAGGTGTGGGAGGTTTCTTCTTTGTGATGCTGCTTGGGCTGCTTTATATCTTCCAGCACGCAGACATTCATCAACTCACAGATTTGCTGACACTTCAGTTGGGCGAAAAAGGACATGTAACTGCTTACGAACTGACACTGCTCTTCACAATTTTTGTGATGACTCACTTCTTCTATCTTTTCAACGCACGTGCTTTTGAGACTGGGCGTAGTGCATTGCATTTCAAAGGTTGTAAAGGATTGCTTACCATTGTGGTTATCATTATGATTGGACAGGTAGCAATGGTAGAGATACCAGGCCTTCAACAATTTTTTAATGTTTGCGGTTTGAGTTTGCAAGATTGGATAATAATTATTGTTGGTTCTTCCCTTGTGCTTTGGGTGCGTGAAGGATGGCATTTGATAACTAAACGATAACTAAATATTATAGGTTGGGATGACTCCATATATCTTTTCAGAGTTATTCCAACCTTTTAATTTTATCTGAATATGGCAAAAAAACAAATACAGGTATTCTCGGTTTTTCTTTTTCATGGAAAAGAGTATTGGGTATTGCACAAGTAAAACAAAAGATTGTTCGTAAAACAGGAATTCCAACCTTAAAAGCTGGATTAGAAAAGAAAATAGGAATTATAATTCTAAATTTATTTTTTTTGGAAAAATCATGAGTAATAATAACCATCAATTAGAGTGGGCTATATAACTCTGTCAATAGATTTAGGATTTGAATTCTTTCCCTGTGATGATAGAGAAAATGAGAGATGGATTCCTTATGCTTTACGATAACATATAAATTATGACTTTCTTTTTCTTATCTTTTTCAGAGTGAGAGCTTTGTTAATTGAATGAAAAATATTATTTTTGTCATATGAATGCGTTCTTTATCAATAATGCAAAATAAGATAGAACATAGAATTCTACTCGTTTCTAAACCGTTACCTGTCTAAAAAATAAATCTTGTAAACTATTTATTTTCAATACGTAAGAATAAATTATATGTCTTCCGCAGTGGAAGGTCAGATTCTTATTGATATTGGCAGCCATGCTCCAACGCTGTAATTCCAATGAAGTCCAAGCTCCGTATGTAAATCCTGTAAAGACGGGATCTTCCGGGTTGCCTCTTTCACCGAGGTATTTTTCTGCCTGTGAGGAAATGTCAAGATACTCCTGTCCGCCAGTCTTCTTTTGTTTGAAGACGATTCTCGTGTAGTCTCCAAATTTTTGAACTTCGCTCCATGTGAGTTTCTGAATATCGCTTTTGCGAAGTCCGGTCAGGCACGAAAAGAGGAAAGCTCTTTTTAGAATAGGGTAGCGGCAAGGAGTAGCAGCCAACTGTTTTACCTCTTCCAAGGTCAGATAGTCACGCTTTACTTCTGCGGCTTTGAATCCCTCGATTCCACGCAAAGGATTTACAGGTATGATTCTTTCATCGTAAGCCTGGTTGATACAGGCGCGGAGCTTATTGAAATAAGAGACTTTTGAGTTTTGGGACAAGCCTTGAAACACATCCCTTTCTCTACGTGGGCCGGTACGCTTGTGAGTGTATTTTTCCACATTATTCAAAAAATCCTTGAAGCCGTTTATAAACTCCGGAGTAATATCTTTGAATGTGGTTTTCTCATCACAATAGATTTCGAGATAACGCAAGCAGCTTCTCCAGTTACCCCAGTTTCCCTCAGATTCAGGATTCTTGTGTCTTTCTTCAACCATCTTCCGATAGTATTCCAAAAAAGGAGTATCTTCTTTGAATTGGCGAGTGAAAGAATACTCTCCGTTCTGCATTTCAATGAGGCGTTTGGATTTTATAGCCTGAGCGGTTGCCAATGTCTGTCTGTTCTGCTCACGCTCCAGTGGAGTAGTGGCATCGATCAGATAAAGTTTCAAATACTCTTTCTGACGTTTCCCATTTCTGTAGATGTCGAGATACAAGCTCACGTTACCGTTTGCCAACTTCTTTTCCCGTAATTTTACGGGTTCTTTCTGGATTGTTGTTTTCTTAGTCATAGCCTGTTTCTATTTTAATGAGAGATGTGATTCATTGTCTTCGGGGGACAGATTTTTGTCCCTCGCATCCCTTTCGGGGGACAATCTGGGGACAAAAATACGAAAAAAATATGAAAACAGGCAGAAAGTATGGAGAAAAAGAGAAAATACAAATTCTCATAAAATCATTGATTTATCGCATTTTACGGATTTATATTTTCTCTTTTTATGCTTTTCTTTTCTTTATGTCACTTCCCGATGCAGAAATGTTCAAAAATATTCCCAAGTACCATATCGTTCGTAACTTCCCCCGCAATATCGCTTAGATGGAAAATACATTCGCGGATATCTTGTGAAACAAAATCTCCGGATAGATTTTCTGCTAGCCCTTGTTGGACCCGGTGGATGGCTTCCAAGGCATGGGTCAAAGCCTCGTAATGGCGTATATTCGTGACAATGACATCGTTTTGGGTAACTGTGGGCAGGTTAGCGGCAGAGATTAGCATTTGCTGAAGCTTGTCAAGGTTGGTACGCCCTTTGGCAGAGATGGAGATGCATTGCACATTAGTAGCGGCCACGGTGAAACTGGGGTTGGGGATGGTTGAGGCATCCTGCACCAGATCGGCCTTGTTGAATACGAGAATGAGCCGTTTCCCTTCGCAACGGGGAAGTATCTGGGCAGTTAGTTGTGGTATCCGTGAGACGGCGTTCGTGGCATCAACTATCCAGAGCACGATTTCCGCCTGCTCCAATTTCTGGAAGGTTCGCTCAATTCCTAGGTTCTCGATGGTGTCGTTCGTTTCGCGTATGCCTGCCGTATCAATAAATCGGAAAGTTATCCCACCAAGATTGACTGTGTCTTCTATCACATCGCGGGTTGTCCCGTGTATGTCGCTTACAATGGCTCGTTCCTCGTTTAGTAGTGCATTCAACAGGGTGGATTTACCAGCGTTCGTTTCGCCGATGATGGCTACGGGCACGCCGTTCTTGATGGCATTGCCTACACTGAAGGATTGTACTAAACGGGAAATTACCTGCTCTATGCCGTCTGCTAGGAGACATAGCTCGGAGCGGTCGGCAAATTCCAGTTCTTCGTGGTCGCTGAAGTCCAGCTCCAGTTCTATGAGTGATGTGAAGTGCAGCAATTGGTCGCGTAGTGAGGCCAGCTCTTTACTGAACCCACCGCGCATTTGGCTCATGGCGAGGCGGTGAGTGGCGGCAGAGGTGGAGGCGATGAGGTCGGCCACGGCTTCGGCCTGGCTTAGGTCCATTTTGCCGCCCAAGAAGGCCCGTTGCGTGTACTCACCGGGAGCTGCCAGGCGGCAACCATTACCGATGAGCAGTTGCAACACCTTCTGAAGAATATAGCTCGAACCGTGGCACATGATTTCCGTGCTATCCTCGCCCGTGTACGAGTGGGGGGCACGGAATAAGCTTACAAGTACTTCGTCTATGATGTTTTCTTCTTCATGGATATGACCGAAGGTAAGTGTGTATGGCTTGGCATCCTTCAGCTTCTTCCCCTTCCGGGCAGGGGTAAATATGCGGGATGTTATCTCTATGGCATCCGGTCCGGAGACACGGATGCATCCTATGGCTCCCCCTTGGGCGGTGGCTATGGCACAAATGGTATCTTGGTTCATTTTATCCGGCTTATTTTTATTCAGCAAAGATAATGGTTTCTTTACAAAAAAGAGAGATGGTGATTCAACTTATGGGCTTTTATCGTAACTTTGTGCAAATCGATAATGGATAGATGCTTATAAAGCCTAATCCGCCTCTGTGCCCATTGTGGGTATAGCAGGACATTGCTACACTATACAGACCAGCAACGGGCACGTCAAGCAGGATGTGATGAAGTCATTACTAAACCCTACTCCTAGGATTGGCTGAAGGAAAGGGAGGAGCATTTCTTGAAGGATACTTAGATACGGTCGAGTACTGTTTTGATAAGAGTATCTATCGTATTCTTGTATCCCGTGTTAGCTTCTTTTATCAGGCGGTTGGCAATGACCATGCATACCGTCATGGCCTTGTGCCCCATCAGACGGCTCAAGCCTGCCAGGGCAGAACTTTCCATCTCGAAGTTGGTGATACGGTAGCCGTTGTATTCAAATTTTTCAATCTTCTCATTCTGATGTGGGTCGGCAAGCGGCACGCGTAACTCGCGTCCTTGAGGTCCGAAGAAGCCCCCGGCGGCAATCGTTACGCCACGTACCATGTCGTTTTGTGCGATGCGGTCTATCAGTTCAGTGCTTGCGTCAATGACGTAGGGGGCAGGGGCACACATGTTGCCGGACCATCCCATATGGTTGAGGAAGGCACGCTCCATGGGCAGGTCGCACACGGAGTTGCGTCCGGCATAGAAGTTGAGCAGCCCATCGAAACCAATGGACTTTTCAGAACATACGAATGTGCCTACCGGAGTGTAGGGTTGCAAGCCGCCGCAGGTGCCGATACGTACCAGCTCAAGGCTACGCAGACGGGGCTTTTCTTCGCGCGTCTCGAAATCGATGTTTGCCAGGGCATCCAGTTCGTTCATCACGATATCGATGTTGTCACATCCGATACCGGTGGAAACCACCGTAATACGTTTCCCCTGGTAAGTACCGGTGATAGTCTTGAACTCGCGGCTTTCCACTTCACATTCCTTGTTCTCGAAATGGGAGGCAACCAGTGCCACCCGTCCGGGGTCGCCTACCAAGATGACTTTGTCTGCCAGCCATTCGGGCTTTACGTGAAGATGAAATACAGAACCGTCTTCATTGATGATCAGTTCGGAAGAGGCGAAATATTTCTTCATATGCTTGAGGCTTTAATCTTTTGTTTATAAATAGAAACGCCGGGAACCGATTCTTGTTCACCGGTTCCGGCGTTTCGTCAGTTACTTTTCGGGTTATTTACTCAACGGCTGGCTGGTATTGCCCGTCGTCGGTTTAGCAATGTTTTCGCGCATGGAAGTGTCGGCTTCTATATTCTTCATCCGGTAATAGTCCATGATACCCAGATTGCCGTTGCGGAATGCTTCGGCCATGGCCTTGGGTACTTCCGCTTCTGCCTCGATAACTTTGGCACGGGCTTCCTGGGCTTTTGCCTTCATTTCCTGCTCTGTGGCTACGGCCATGGCGCGGCGTTCCTCTGCCTTGGCTTGAGCAATGTTCTTGTCGGCATTGGCTTGGTCTATCTGCAGGGCGGCACCGATATTCTTACCTATGTCAATATCAGCAATGTCAATGGACAGAATTTCGAATGCTGTTCCGGCATCCAACCCCTTGCGCAATACCAGTTTGGAGATAGAATCCGGATTCTCTAATACAGACTTATGATTCTCTGACGAACCGATGGAAGACACAATACCCTCGCCTACACGGGCCAGAATCGTGTCTTCTCCGGCACCTCCCACCAATTGGCGGATATTGGCGCGCACCGTTACACGGGCCTTGGCAATCAGCTGGATACCGTCTTTGGCAACAGCTGTCACGGGAGGGGTGTCAATTACTTTGGGGTTAACGGACATCTGTACGGCTTCGAACACGTCACGGCCGGCAAGGTCGATGGCGGTTGCCATCTGGAACGGCAGCTCGATATTGGCTTTAGAGGCGGATACCAGTGCGTGTACCACCCGCTCTACGTGACCTCCGGCAAGGTAGTGCGCTTCCAGTTCGTCGCGCGTGATGTTTTGCAATCCTGCTTTATGAGCTTCAATCATGCCGGGCACAATGATATAAGGAGGAACATTACGGATACGCATCAGGAAAAGTTGTACCAGCGAGATGTTTACTCCCGATACTTTGGCAGACAGCCACAAGAAGAACGGTACATAATGGAAGAAAAGTACCAGGAAGATAATGCCTCCTATAATGAGGAAGGCGGTTAAATACATTGTGCTTGGATCCATGAGATTAAATATTAATTGTTAGTTATAAATAGGTTGATTCCTGAAATTTCACTGCTTGAGCCGTTCCACTAAGAGGACTCCGTCGGCAATACGGTCTACGATAATCGGAGTCTTTTCGTTCAGGAAGCCGTCTGATGACTTTACTTCCACGATGTCTCCGTTGATTTCGGCATAGCCGATAAGAGCCAGGCGAGTAGTGGTTACGCCTATATCACCTACCTTGACTTTTTCCTCGGCACTACGGTCTACTTTGGAGGTGATGTTTTTTTTCAATGCAATTTTGTCGAGTGTCTTGGAGCGCATGAACCATACCAACGAGCCGATACAAGCCAGGGCAGATATGATAAGCGTAATGACACCTGCCGTGGTGCCCATATAGGCAAAGGCATAGTAGTTGGCAAAGATGATGCAACCTCCTGCCAGAAAACCGGCAACGCTGATGCCCGGAATTACGAATAATTCCACTAAGAACAAGATTACTGCTCCTATAATCAATGAGGCGATAATGAGTATATCCATAGTTGTCTTTATTTGGTGGCTTGTTTTTCCAGGTTGCGCACTTGAATGGCAGTCTGCTCCATCTCAGTGGACAATTGCCGTACACGTTGCTCCAGGTCGAGGATGGCGGCGGACATCTTGTCCTTTTCCTGCTTGTTGGCTCGGGAGTATTCCGAACGCATATCTTCCAGTTTCTCCTGCAGTTGTTTGTAGCTCTGCTCCAGCTGATTGTATTTGCCATACAAGGCTTTGGCCTGCGGGGAACGGAAATCGTCCAGCTGGTAATAGGTGGAGTGGTCATCAATGACGAATTGGAAATCGTGCTTCTTGGTGGTCCGCGGCTTTGCGTTGGCAGCGGTCCGAAGCCTTTCTCGGGCGGCCTTTACCGCATCGGTGTCCGTCCATGTGTCCTTGATAGAGTGAAGTTGCGCCAATGATATCATCTTGTCCGGGTCCATCCCTTCGTAGTTGTACACTTGCTTGGATGAGTTGGGAATGAATACATAGATGCACACTTTGCCTTCCGGCTGGTAGCGGTCGGAGGCAAACCATCCCAAGTCGTTGAATTCGTCAATGACGTACATATAGTCGTTGTAGGGCGAATTGAACGGCATGCCCACATTTTCCGGCATCAGATAAGAGTCGGTATTCGTATTGTAACGGGTGACGAAAATGTCATATCCTCCCATCGAGCCAGGGCCATCCGAGGCATAGTAGATAGTGATACCGTCCGTAAGTACATAAGGGTAGTCTGCATTCATGGCCTCGTTGATGCTTCCGGGCAACAAGCTGCCATCACTCCATTTGTCCAGCAACTTGTTGCGCGAAAGGATACTGAGGGTGCTGTCCGGTTGCATTTCGCTATAATATAGCTTATTGCCCAGCTCCGTTTCGTATACCGTTCCGCCTTCCTTACCGGAATCATTGAAGTAGGTGTCGTACATGAACAGTTTGCCCGATTCGGGGCTGATTTTGTATGCATCCAGGAATTTTTCCTTGTCTACCACAAAGCTGTCGATGAAGCAGACCTCTTCCACGCCTTTCAGCATGCGCAAGTTGGATTTGCTTTTTTCCAATAATTGTTCGGCCTCTTCGGTGGAGCGTTTTCTCTTTCTCAGGTCGGAAATGTAGGTCTCATAAGTCTCGATGGCATCTTCGAACTGATATAAATCATTGTATGCCCGGGCCAAATAGAGTTGCCCGCTGGGGACGCGTCTCTTGACGGCGCTTTCCAGGTGTTTCAAGGCTTCTGCGGGTTCGCCGGTTTCCAGGCAACATACACCGTACCATAGGTTGTAATTTCCATTGCCAGGTTGTGTCTTGACGAGTTTTTTGAAGGCGGGCTTGGCTTCTTCGTATTCTCCCTTCTCGTACAAGGCTTTGGCTTCTGCCAGGCTTTGTGCGGAAATTGTTATGCTCAAAAGGCCGAATAGAAAGAAAAGGATATATTTTTTATTCATATTGATACATGCTGATTTGTTCAGAAGGTCAAAAATACAAATTTATCGTGAATAAAGCTGGTTTCCGTAATTCTATTTTGTTAATTCTTCTTTAAATCGTTCTTTTGCCTTACTTTTGCAGCCGGAAGAGCTATAACTTATAACTCATAACTCGTATCAATGGCACAATTTACTGAAGAAGAAAAGATGTTGCGCCGCATAGACAAGCGGTTTAGCAAAGGTGTGGTGGAATATGGACTGATAGAGGACGGCGATAAGATTCTTATCGGGCTTTCGGGAGGCAAGGACTCTTTGGCGCTGGTGGAGTTGTTGGCACGGCGTGTCCGTGTCTATAAACCCCGTTTTTCCGTTGTCGCCGTACATGTAGTGATGAAGAATATACCTTATCAAAGCGATGTGGACTATCTGAGGGAGTACGTAGAGTCGTGGGGAGTGCCTTTTGTTCTCTTTGAAACGGAGTTTGATGCCACGACAGATACCCGCAAGTCTCCTTGTTTTCTTTGCTCTTGGAATAGGCGGAAGGCATTGTTTACCGTAGCCAAGGAGCAGGGATGCAATAAAATCGCGTTAGGCCATCACATGGATGATATTCTAGAGACCTTGCTGATGAATATCACCTATCAGGGAGCGTTCAGCTCCATGCCTCCTCGGCTGGTAATGAAGAAGTTTGATATGACGATTATCCGTCCGATGTGTCTGGTACATGAGGCGGATTTGATGGAGTTGGCGCAAGTGAGGGGGTATCGTAAGCAGGTGAAGAATTGTCCGTATGAGTCACAATCCAGCCGTAGTGCAATGAAAGGCATTCTGAAACAGTTGGAGGAAATGAATCCTGAGGCACGCTATAGTCTATGGGGGAGTATGACGAATGTGCAAGAGGAATTGCTGCCTGCAATCATTAATCATTAATCACTAATCACTAATCATTAATCACTATATGAAAGCATTTTATACCATTTTGCTATTGATTGTATCTAATATTTTCATGACGTTTGCCTGGTATGGGCATCTGAAGCTACAAGAGACAAAAGTCATCTCCAACTGGCCGTTGTATGCCGTGGTGCTGTTTTCTTGGGTAATAGCTCTGGCTGAGTATTCTTGTCAGGTTCCGGCCAATCGGATAGGCTTTTTAGGCAATGGAGGCCCGTTCTCATTGATGCAACTCAAAGTGATTCAGGAAGTAATCACTTTGATAATCTTTACGGTGTTCACAACAGTTCTTTTCAAGGGAGAAACGCTGCATTGGAATCATTTTGCCGCTTTTGTATGTCTGGTACTGGCGGTATATTTTGTATTTTATAAATGATGGGTTAATCGCATTTGCGCATTATTTCATATACTTCTCCATCCCTTTTGTTAAGAACGTTTGAAGCTTTCCTTCTTCATCCGTATAAATGAAGCAGGCGTCGATATCCGGATGTGCATCCGCCACGCGTTCTGCTTCTTCCAGCCCCATCACCATGAATGCCGTGGCATAGGCGTCTGCACTCATGCAATCTTTGGCAATGACGGTGGCTGACAAGATGCTGTGCTGTACCGGATAGCCGGTACGCGGGTCGATGGTATGCGCATATTTCTTTCCGTCTTTATAGTAGTAGTTGCGATAATTGCCCGATGTAGCCATGCCTAAATCCGTAACTTGCAGCACTGCTTGCAGTTCCTGGTTCACTGCCAGTGAGTCGTCTATCGGCTTGTTCAAACCGATGCGCCAAGGTCCATTTTGAGGGTTTTGCCCGTGAACAACCACTTCTCCGCCTATATCGACCATAAAGTTGCGGATACCCTTTTTCTTCAGAAGTTGGGCTATGACATCTACTGCATATCCTTTTGCCACAGCGCTGCACGAGAGCATTATACGTGGGTCTGTTTTCACCACTTTCCCTTCATCGGACAATTTTACTTTTTCGTATCCTGTCATCTCCAGCAGGCTGTCTATCATGGCAGAGTCGGGGAAATTACCCTTCTTGAACCCAAATCCCCAGGCATTGGCAAGAGGGGCAACGGTGATATCGAAGGCACCATCGGTCTCCCGGGAGATTTCCATGCTACGTCGGAAGACGTTGGTAAAGAATGTGTCGGGCACAATGTCCTCGTTGCGGTTGATGCGCGTAATGGTCGCCGTGTCATTGAAAGGGGACAAGGAACCGTCGAAACGTTTGAGTTCCGCTTCTATCTCTGCCTTCAGATTTTGGTCACATTGATAAGTCACTTTATATACCGTACCGAATATCAGTCCGTTATCCGTCTGATAAGGAGTGACTTGGTTGTGGCGGGCAAGTATCCAGATGGTTCCCAGTACCAGTAGGGCAATCCATAAAAAATTCCGTTGTACTTTCTTTTCCATATCCTATCTGAGTTTTTACTTTTTAATTAAAAGAAGAGATGCTCTACCAATATCTTGGTACCGATGATGACGAGGATAATCCCTCCCCAAAGTTCGGCGCGCAGTCTGCGGGCTATGCCACATCCGAAACGGATGCCGAACATCAGGCCGACCATCGACAAGGCGAATGATACAAAACCGATAATGCCGATGGGGGAAAGAATAGCCGAGAATTGCTTGATACCGAGGAATGCAAACGAAACACCTACCGCCAATGCATCGATGCTGGTTGCCACGGCCAGAGCGAGCACCACCTTCAGGCTGGTAGGGTCATACTCGTGCTTGCAATCTTCGTCCTTGAAGGATTCCATTATCATGCGTCCGCCCAGGAAGGCAAGGATACCGAATGCAATCCAATGGTCAATACTTTCTATCAGGTGGCTGAAAAAACTGGCGCCTATCCATCCCAGCAGAGGCATCAAAGCCTGGAAAAAGCCGAAGCTGATGGCCATCACCAGCATAGGGCGCAGCCGGGCGCGTTTCAATATAATTCCGCTGGCTATAGAAACGGCGAAACAATCCATCGCAAGTCCTACGGCCAGTAGCCAAATCTCTAACCCTGTCATAAGTCGCTTAAAGAGGTAGTTTATAAGTTATCGTATAGGTTACTCCCATCGTGTTGGAGCCATATTTCCCGAAACCGGGCACATACCACGGGGCACCGTATTCATTGGCCGAGGCAGACAATTTGAACTTGAAGCGTAGTGACCAGCCCATGTACAATGCCTTCCAGACGTGCGCCCGGATACCGACACAAAATTCCGCCCATTGCATGGAGCCTTTCATTCCTTTATGGTTATAGGGCAGGCTGCCTCCCCATATCTCGTCGTCCAGATTCGGATTGCCTACGATGCCACCGTATATCGGGTCGTCCAGTCCCAAGGCGTCTACATCGTACTTGAAGCTGCTTACACCGTAACGCAAGCCTACGAGTAGCATGTGTCCGTGCTGCTTCTTGTATAGCGTGTTATAGTCCATTCCTATGCGGAAGTAGGGGGCGTTGCTTTTGTAGTGTATGCCTTTGTCACTCCAGGTGTCCGTGGAGCCATATCCCAGTTCGGCAATAGGGAAGAAGCGGTTCTTGAGGTTTACATCCACGGCCACTTCGGAACTCAGGAAATCTCCTCCAAATACGGAACTTCCGATTCCCCACAAGTCCAAGCCGACGGACATGCCGTTGTATAACGGATAGTGCACTTCTTCTTTCGCGTCCTTCTTCTCCTTCTTGGGAGGTGCTCCCTGGGGGGGGACGGTAGGATTCCCGTTCTGCGCCCGTAGGGGGAGGAACATCAGCAGGCAGAGTGCCAGACTAATAGAATAACTTAAGATTTTCCTTTCCATAGATGCCTGCTTCATTGTCTTTGATGTATATCGAGTCCAGAGAGATGCGGGTGCACGTTACGTCTGTGATGGCCTGCTTCATCTGATAGCCGCAATCCATCGATAGGAAATAGGGGGTGTTGGTGTGGCGTATCACCATCGTGTCACTCTTATTCCGGCTATACTTGAATATCAGCTTGGTGGAATCCTCCGTATAGCGCAGTGGCAGGGAGATGTCGTGTACCTTCTTCTGGTTGTTGATGATGATGGAGTCGGTGCCGTATGCTGTGACGGTGAGCGAGTCGAGCGTGTCGTTCTCCACGTATTGGGTTTCGGGGTCTACTCTATAAAGAATGCAATTCACCATGGGGCGTGCCGTCATGGAGCAATCTGCCTCCTCCGAGCAGGAGATAGCTATGCTTATTATCGGGCAAAGGATAGCTCCGAGTATGACAAGTCTGACTAATTTTTTCATCGTTAAATGGTTTTCTCTATTTGATATTTGTTTCGTTCCGGGGCATTACGTGAAATCAGCTCTCCGAGGAATCCTGCCACGAACAGTTGTGTGCCGATAATCATGGAGGTCAACGAGAGGTAGAAGTAGGGAGAGTCCGTCACAAGGCGGTAGGGCATGCCATGGTGCATGTAGTACAACTTGCTGACACCCACTATGACCACGGCTATGAAGCCGAAGATGAACATCAGCGAACCCAGCAATCCGAAAAAGTGCATGGGCTTGATGCCGAACCGGGAAAGGAACCAAAGGGAAAGCAAGTCCAGATACCCGTTTACAAAACGGTTCAGCCCGAACTTGGTCTTTCCGTATTTGCGTGCCTGATGGTGCACCACTTTCTCGCCGATTTTCTTGAAGCCGGCGTTCTTGGCCAGGTAAGGGATGTAGCGGTGCATTTCGCCGTATACTTCTATATTCTTGACCACCTCTTTGCGATACGCCTTCAGTCCGCAATTAAAGTCGTGCAGGTTTTTGATGCCCGATACTTTGCGGGCGGTGGCATTGAACAATTTGGTGGGGAGGGTCTTCGACAACGGGTCGTAACGTTTCTGCTTCCAGCCCGATACGAGGTCATAGCCGTCTTGGGTAATCATGCGGTAGAGTTCGGGTATTTCGTCGGGGCTGTCCTGCAGGTCGGCGTCCATGGTTATCACGACGTCGCCTTGTGCTTGTTCGAAACCACAGAACAATGCCGGCGACTTCCCGTAGTTGCGGCGGAACTTAATGCCCCGTACCTTGTCCGGAGCTTGTGCCTGCAATTGTTCGATTACCTGCCAGGAACGGTCGGTACTTCCGTCGTTCACGAAAATCACTTCGTATGAAAAACCGTTGGCATTCATCACCCGCTCAATCCATGCGAACAGTTCGGGGAGTGATTCTTCTTCATTATATAGTGGTACGACAACTGAAATATCCATTGATGTATGATTTTTCTATTTTACAATTGAAATAACATTTCTTTTTGCTGTTCCGTCACTCTGCCGGAGCGTCGTCTTTCTTGCGTCTCATCACGAACAAGGCGGTGGGGAAAGCCAGTATCGAACCCCAAAACACATTGGACGATATCATCTGTAGCGTAATGTCGATAGGGCTGAGCAGTCGGGCTGTCTCCAGAGCTTCCTGATAGGTGGCGATGTACGAATCCATTCCCGGCATGTTGCTTTGGGCAAGCGTGTCTACCATCGTTTCGCACGTGTTTATCACATATCCGTGGTCTATGAATCTGAAGTAGATGTAGTGTGCCACGGCGGCAAGCAGCGCGGCAAACATATACATGAAAACGGTGAATACCCATGCATGCAGGAAGCTGATGCCGCCTCCGCATACCTGATTACGATACATCCGTGCATAATAATATCCCATAAAAGGTACGCATAGCGTGAGTCCCATGAAAAGGAAAAGTAAAAAAGGAACCGACAGCCCCACAGGAAAGAGTATGAACTTCAATATCCAGAAACCTCCCATATAGGTACCGAACAGCATTGCGTATCGTTGCATGTAACCTCTATTTTCTGCCATCTTTCTTAGAAATAATATGCAAAGGTACAAATATAGTTGGATTCAAGGGCAAGCCGATGTGTAGATTTTAAATAAATTAGAGGATTCTTTGCGGGGCAAAAAGAAAAAAGCAGGTAACACTTTCGTATCATCTGCTTTTCTTTCGAGCCTCTTGTCGGATTCGAACCAACGACCCCGAGATTACAAATCACGTGCTCTGGCCAACTGAGCTAAAGAGGCGGGTGGGTAAGCTTGCTATATCGCGCCGCTACAACCAACTACCTTTGCTGCGATCAAGCCCTGGAGGATTCGAAGGGAGCTGGCCGTATAGGACTTACCCGTTTTTGTTTTGCGGTTGCAAAGGTAGACATTATTTTGAAATCTGCAATAGCTTGTGGCGATTTTTTTATTTGTTTTTTTAGATTCTCTGTTCTATTCCTCTTCATGGCCTTCTTATATAGACACTTTGGAGGGGAGGTACGGATTCTTTCCGGCATTACGATGGACAAATATTCCTTTTACTAGAAAGTATTCGTCCGACATATGTAACCTTATCGTCCGACGGCTGTTGAATTATCGTCCGACAGCTGTCGGACGATAATTCAACAGCCGTCGGACGAATACTTCTTAGTATACCGGAATCTAAAGTATAGTTATGCAAAAGATTGCCATTTGAGAAGAAAATAATAATCGGGGACAAAAAAACAGATAGGCTATTGTGTGCTACCTTGAAAATAAGCATTATTTTTGTGCAACTAACTATATAGTCATTATACGCATGAACAAACACATATTGTCATTCTACCTTTTTTTCTGCCTTTTTCTTTTTCCCCCTTTGGTCGAAGCAATTGCCGGCTGGAATAGCTTTATCGTCAATTTTGATAAAAGTGTTTATGGTAAGGGGACCCAGACTTGGCAGATAGCACCCTATGATGACAAGTGGGTATATTTCGCCAACAAGAACGGTATGGTGCAATTTGATGGCAATGTCTGGAATGTGTTTCCATTGAACAATGCTTCCGATGTGCGTTCCGTTCTGGCTTCTGCCACCCAAAAAAGAATTTATGTGGGGGGCATCAATGAATTCGGCTATTATGAACCGGATACGGACGGTTCTTTGGCCTATCATTGCATGTCCGATACTTTGGAGAGTTCCGTTCGTTTTCTTGGAAATGTGTGGGGCATCCATGAGACAGACAATATCTTGTATTTCCAAGGGGACGGGTGCGTGGTGAAGTACCTGAACGGCAAATATACCGCCATTGAAATGAATGCCAAGATAGACTGTTCCAATATGGTCAATGGTATTCTTTACATCGGTACGGACAGAGGCGTATGGCTTTTGGTTGGAAACACTTTTTTCCCTCTTCAGGGTGCCGATGCGTTGGCTTCCAAGCGTATTCGTGGCATTATACCTTATAAGAAAGGTGTTCTGGTGGTGACTGCATACAACGGACTTTACTATTGTGACGGGCGTACGATGGAACCGTTTGTCACCGGTGCCGAAGAGTTTATGCGTGAGAATGAAGTCTTTTGCGTAGCCAAAAAGGATGATAAGATTGCCTTGGGAACCATTCATAAAGGATTGGTACTGGTGGATTGCAGCACCATGCAACTGAAATATTTCAATGAGAACAACGGCTTGCGTAACAATACGGTGCTTTCTGTCTCCTTCGATACGACCGGAAACCTCTGGGCCGGTCTGGATAGCGGCATTGACTACGTCTGTCTGAGTTCTCCTTTTACGAATCTCTATTCCTATCCTTATTCCTACGGCACGGGATATACGGCGGCGGTAGAAGGCGGTTATCTTTATTTAGGTACCAATCGGGGTTTGTATTACACCTCGTATCCGGTACAGATGAACGGCGATTTGCCGGATATCCGTCCGATGCCCCAATCCAGCGGACAGGTCTGGAACCTTTGCCGTATAGGTGATGAACTCTTCTGTCTGCACGACCGTGGTATTTTCCTTATCAATGGTACTTCCGTAAAACGTGTGACGGATATTGCCGGCGCCTGGTGTTGCCAACTTGTGGCAGGACGTACGGACCTTATGTATGTCGGGGTATATAACGGTATTTATTTGGTTGGGAAAAAGAATGGAGAATGGCAGGTGGTTGGCAAGATTGAGGGTGTGAACGATTCTTGCCGTCTTTTTGAGCAGGAAAGCGATAAGGTGATTTGGGTGTATAATACAGACCACGTTACCCGTGTGGATTTGGATAATGATTTGACAAAAGCCGTACGTATAAAGGAATATAGCGCGAAGGATGGTTTCCCGGTAGGGCGTGATATGTATATAGCGAAGATAGAAGACCGGGTGTATTTTGCCACTCCCCGGGGAATCTATAAGCATAATCCTCATAAAGATGTCATGGAGCCTTGTCCGGATATGAACAACCTTTTGAATGGCACCACGGCCTATTCGCGTATCTTGGAGTATCACGATAAGTTGATAAGTTTGAGCCCTCACGAAATCTGTATTGCCAATCTGGGTACCTATAAGCGGGGGGCGAATACAAGCATTAATCCCATCCAGCAATCGCTGATTGAACTGGTACCCGGTTTTGAAACGATTATTCCTCTTTCAGATTCGCTGATGGTGGTTCCTAATGAAGGAGGTTTCGCTTTATTCAGCATCCCGGCCGTAAGAGAGCGTCAGGATCGTAGCCACTCCTTATATATAAGGAACATGTATCTGTCTTATCCCAAGGATTCATTGGTATATACCGCAAACTTTTTAGGAGAGAAGCCGGTTCCGGTGATAGCTTATTCCATGAATTCCGTTCGTTTTGACTATGCCCTTTCTTTTTTTTCGGTAGGGGATGATATTCGTTTTCAATATCGTTTGAATAAGGGAGGCTGGTCCGATTTCACAACGGTACGCACCAAGGAGTATAGCAGCTTGTCGGAAGGGGAATATACGTTTGAAGTTAAGGCGGTCTTTCCTGACGGTACGACATCATCGGATACAATCGCCTTCCGTATACTTCCACCGTGGTATCGCAGTGCTGCTGCATACGTTTGTTATATCATCTTGGCTTTGCTTGCCTTGTGGCATGTCTATCGCTGGGATGATGTCCGCGTGAAGCGGAAAAAGCAACAGGCTGTGGTCGAGAAGGACAAGGAACTGCATGATATGGAAAGGGAATATGAAGAGGAGAAGGCTCGCCAGGAAAAGCAGATTATGCAGTTGGAGAAAGAAAAGCTGGAATACGATTTGCAGCATAAGAGTCAGGAAATGGCCAATCTGATGATAAACTTTGTCCGTAAGAATGAAATGCTGACTGAAATCAAGTCGGAGATACTTAAAGTATCCGCATTGCTGAAAGGTGAGGGTGCCCGGGAAGGAAAACAGCAGCTTATACTTATTAATAATAAAATAGACGGTAATATACAGAGTGACGAGGTGCTGAAGCGTATTGAAGACCAGTTCGACTTGATACATAACAATTTCATGAAACGTCTTCATGCCAAGCATCCGGAGCTTTCGCACAACGAACGTATGATGTGCGCTTATCTGAAGATGAACCTTTCCACGAAAGAAATAGCACCTCTGCTGAACATTTCGGTTCGTGGAGTTGAAACAATCCGTTATCGTCTTCGTAAGAAGTTCGCTTTAGAGAGAGAGGATAGTTTGACGGATTATTTAAGCAATAAACTGTAGTCTTTAGATATTAACTTCCTTTAAAAGAAGGAAGTGCATGGAAGGGAGGAATTTAATATTCCTCCCTTTTGTGTTCTATAACATGTTGTGACGTAATACTTAAAAGTATATATTAAGTATTGATTATTAGTAAGTTATTTGTTGATGACGTATTGATAACGTATTTGAATTTTGTATTTGACGTATTTAAGAATGATTGTTTTTTGTTTGTTTTATTGCCTTTTACTCTATGTTTGCACTGTTCGATTGAGAACAAAACCGAGAAACGTTAATCTTAATTTAGTAAAACTTATGAAAAAGTTATTATCAGTTTTATTTCTGTTAAGCTTTACCTTGGCTTCTGTATATGCCCAAAATATACAGGTAAAAGGTACAGTGGTAAGCGGTTCGGATAATGAACCGTTGCCTGGAGTAAATGTGGTAGTTAAAGGAACTACCAATGGTGGAATTACTGATTTGGACGGTAATTTTACATTGTCGGTTCCTGCCGACGCAACACTTTCTATTACCTATATTGGTTTTAAGTCACAAGAAGTAGCGGTAAATGGAAAAAATTCCTTGAAAATAGTTCTTCAGGAAGATTCAGAAACGCTGGACGAAGTAGTAGTGGTGGGGTATGGTGTTCAGAAAAAAAGTGTGGTAACAGCATCTATTGCCAAAGTTAGTAGTGAGGATTTGGAAAACAAATCTCCGGTGCGTATGGATAATGCATTGAAAGGTTTGGCTGCAGGTGTGGATGTAACTTCAGCTTCTGGTCAGCCGGGTGATTCTCCTCGTGTACGTGTACGTGGTATTGGTACTATTAACAATAGTGATCCCCTTTACATTGTAGACGGTATGCCTATTGGGGGTGGTCTTGATTTTGTAAATCCTAATGATATCGAGTCTATCGAAGTGTTGAAAGATGCTGCTTCTGGTGCTATCTATGGTGCGCGTGCTGCTAATGGCGTTATTCTAGTAACTACCAAAAAAGGTAAGATGGGTAAGGCACAAATTAATTACAATTTTTCTTATGGCTGGCAGAGTGCATGGAAGAGACGTGATGTGACTAGTGCGACAGACTATGCTATCCTTCAGAATGAAGCCAATGTGAATGGTGGTCAGGCTCCAATTTATGCAGATCCTTATAATTTGATTGATGCTAATGGAAATTCTATCAAAGGATTTGGCACTGATTGGCAAGATCTTGTTTTCTATGACAATGCTCCGGTAGTGAATCATGATGTGACAGTTAGTGGTGCATCGGAAAAAGTAAATTATTATTTGTCTTTGGGGTATTATTCACAAGATGGTATTGTTGGTGGTAATCACGGACATTCTAATTATGACCGTTTGACTATTCGTTCCAATACTCAATATAATCTAATTGATGCATCTAAAGAACGCGGTTTCCTTAATAAATTGGATTTAGGTGTAAATTTGGCTTATATGCGTACGCATTCAACAGGTGTTGGTACTAACTCTGAATTCGGTTCAATTTTGGGATCGGCTCTTTATCTGTCTCCTATTTTGACCCCTACATTGACTGGTGATGCAGCTGAAAAGATGATTGAAACTTATAAAGATTTTGATTTGCCTCGTGATGCAAATGGTGATCCTTATACAGTACCTGGCTATGGAGGAGCTTATCAGGAAATGAATAATCCGCTGGCTATGATGACATTGACTCCTACAAAGAATTGGTCGCATAAGTTTGTTCCAAAGTTTTCTATTGATCTTCAATTGTGGGATAATTTGAAGTATCACTTCAATTATAGTGCTGATATGGGATTTTGGGGTAATGAAGGGGCAACTAAGAGCAAGTATTATCTCTCAGCTAATAATAAGGCAACACATACTAATGCATCTTCATTCAAGGCACAGAATGTGACATGGCAGATTGAAAACACATTAACTTATGACAAAACTATCGGCAAACATACATTTGGTGTTGTATTAGGACAGTCTGCCCTTAAATATAAGGGAGATCAACTTGGTGGTAACCGTTGGAATCTGGTGAATCCTAATAAACCTTCTATTGATTATGCTACAGGGAATGTTGAATATACAAAGGATGCAGATGGTAATATTACTGGTGCTACAGTTCAGTATGGCGTTTATGGAGGTCCTTATACAGAACATAGAATGTCGTCTATGTTTGCTCGTTTGAGTTATAACTATAATGAACGCTATATGATTCAGGCTACAATCCGTCGTGATGGTTCAAGTCGTTTTGGTATTAATAATAAATATGGTACGTTCCCTTCAGTATCTGTGGGATGGAATGTGACAAATGAAGAATTTATGGCTGATACGCGAGAATGGTTGTCTAACTTAAAGGTTCGTGCTAGTTGGGGTAAGAATGGTAATGATAACATAGCCGAATTTGGTTATACTTCATTGACAGCCATGGGTAATAATGTTCTTTTGGGTAAAGATGCCATCAAATGGAATGGTTCTAAAGCACAACGTTTGGCAAATCCTGATTTGAAATGGGAAGAGAGTGAGCAAACTGACTTAGGTATTGATTTGGGATTCTTTAATAATGCTTTAACGTTCAGTGCCGACTATTACATAAAGAAAACCAATGGTATGATTATTACGATGCCTATCCCGAGTTATGTAGGTGAAACTAAACCTCTTGGTAATGTAGGTGATATGGAAAATAGTGGCTTTGAGTTTGAACTTGGCTATAAATGGAATATTGCTGATGCTAAATTTGCTGTAAAGGGAAATGCTACTTATCTTAAAAATGAATTGAAGAATTTGGGAAATGATACTGGCTATATGGATTTAGATGGTATTCAAGGATTCTCTGGCGGCGGTACACGCGGCTCTAACGGACAACCTTTCCCCTATTTCTATGGTTACAAGACTGACGGTGTTTTCCAGAATATGGATGAAGTTCGTGCTTATGTCAATAAAGATGGTAAAATGATTATGCCGGATGCGGTTCCTGGTGATACACGTTTTGTGGATGTAAATGGTGATGGTAGCATCTCGGCAGATGACCGTACTAACATTGGTAATGGTACTCCGGATTGGACTTATGGTTTGAATCTTAATGCTGATTGGAAAGGCTTTGATTTTAATATTTTCTTCCAAGGTGTAGCTGGTGCTGATGTGTTTGATGGCACTTATCGTACAGATGTTGCTTCTGGTAACTATCCTTCTTGGATGTTGGGACGTTGGACTGGTGAAGGTACTTCTAATAAGTATCCTCGTCTGGCTGTCGGTAATGCAACGAACTGGATGGTATCTGATCTTTATGTTTGTGATGGTTCATATCTTCGTCTTAAGAATATTACTTTGGGATATACATTGCCTAAGACTCTTACTCGCAAACTTACTATTGAACGTCTGCGTGTGTATGTGCAAGCTGAAAATCTTGTGACTTGGACCAAATATTGGGGATTTGATCCTGAAATTTCTTCAGGTGCAACTTCTCTTGGTGTTGACCGTGGTATTTATCCGCAGGCTCGCACATATACAGTAGGTGTAAATGTTTCTTTCTAATCTAAAAATAAGAACTATATGAAAACAAATAAAATATTAGCAATAGGCTTACTTGCTGCCGCTACAGTGTTGACTACCGGTTGCAGTGACAGTTTTCTTGAGGTGGAAAATCCGACAGGTGAACCATTGGAAGATTATTATACTACGGATGAGCATATTCAGGAAGCTCTGATTGCCGCCTATGACCCTCTCCATTGGCCAGATTGGGGATTGGGACAGTACAATGCCTTGAATATTGACGGTGAAATTATGGGCGATAATTTTTGGGTAGGTGGTGCAACCAAGACCGATATGCAGAATTGGCATATGTTGTTTAATTATGAGGCTAATGAAAATAATACACTTGGCTCTCTTTGGACAGTGGACTATTCTGGTATCAAACGTTGTAATGACTTACTGAAATATCTTGATTGGGGTACTGATGTTACTGAGGCCAATCGTAAACTCTATGAGATGCAAGCCCGTTTACTACGTGTTTTCTATTATAATATGTTGTGGCATTATTTTGGTAATGTACCTTTCTATTTGGAGAATCTTTCCGAACCTCCTTATACGGCTCCGCAATATACTGCCGATCAGGTTTATGCTGAGTTGATCGCAGAACTTGAAGCTGTAATTGACTCTAAGGTGTTACCTTTGAAATATTATAAAACAATCAAAGAAGGTAAAGAAGTTGACGACGAAGGTCAGTTGGGACGTGTCACTCAAGCTATGGCTTATATGGTATATGCTGAAATGGTAATGTATCAGAATGATGAAAGTCGTTTCTCAAAAGCTTTAGGTTATATGAAGGAGCTTATTGATAGTCCTAGCTTTAGATTGAATCCTAGTTTTGCCAACATCTGGGAAACGGAAGGTGAATGGTGTGACGAATCTATCTGGGAAATTAATTATGAGCAAACTAATAACGAACGTGGCTGGGGAAGTCCGTTAGCTGTTGGTGGTACAGTGCTTCCTACTCTGATTTCTCCTAACTCTTTCCCAGGTGATGATGGTTGGTCAAAGGGTAATGATGGCTGGGGATTTATGCCCATGCGTCTTGAAACTTATCAAATGTTTAGTGAACAAGACAAACGTCGTGATGCAACTTGCTGGGTGATTGCCGAAGATGTAGAATATACGAAACGTTATCAAGATACTCATATTTGGTTACAAAAATATCGTCCGTATGATAAGAACTTCAAGCAGTCTTCCGGTGACCAGAATTTGAACTATAATAACAATTATCGTTATTATCGTTATGCTGAGACATTACTAAATGCTGCAGAACTTTCTCTTCGTACAGGTGGAAGTGGTACAGGTGAGGCTAAGACATGGTTGAACGAAGTTCGCACCCGTGCCGGTTTGGCTGGACTTGCAAACGTTACGGTTGACGATGTACTTACAGAACGTCGTTTGGAATTTGTAGGTGAAGGCAAGCGTTATTTTGATTTGGTACGTGCTGAAGGAATCAGTGGAGCATCAGCCAGCAATAAGGCTACTACTGCACTGGTCCCCGATGAATATGGTTACCGTACTAATTCTTGGACTGCCAAGAAGAAATACATTCCTATTGCACAAGGAGAGTTGGATTCCGATCCGGCTTTGGTTCAGAATGCTTATAAATAGTTTACCATAACTCCATTAATAAATAATTGATATGAAAAATATATTTAAATATATGGCAGGCGTGTTGGTTGCTGGTTTTGCAATGACTTCATGTTCGCCTGAAGATTTTACGGGAGCCAATGGCAATATCCCACAAGCATCGGATTATACTGATAACTTTAAAGTTACTGTAGATCAGACAACCAATTATGCAAACTTTGAATTTACTTCTGCTCCTGGAGTGTCTCCAATTTGGATAATTGACGGCGCTTATCAAGCCTCATATGGTTTTTCCAAATATTATCGTAAAAAAGGTTCATATACAGTAGAATGTAAAGTAAAGAACGCAAATGGCATTAGTGATGGTTCGATAACCAAAACCTTTGAAATAGAGAAGACTATTATGAACGGTTTTGGTGGTTTTGTGGAAGATAGTGAATTTAACATGTTTAAGGGAGTAACTTTCAATGTGGCATCTTTCTACTATGCTCCAGGATGGGGGCAGATTGCAGATCCAAAATATACTTATCAGAATGGTGCATTTGTTGTTTCCTTACCGGAAGCTACTACCGATCAGTGGCAAGCTCAGATGCATGTGGAATTGGATAAGGTAATTGCTTTGTCAGTGGATAAAACCTATGATTTTTCGGTGATAATCACTTCTACTACCAAACATCCGGGCGTGACGGTTAAAGTACAGCAGAAAGGTGATGACAATACGTTTATCAATATGCAGCGTGTGGCTTTAGATGCTAATGAGCCTAAGTGTATATGGTTCAGTAACGTACCCGGTGTGAATATTACCGATTTGAAGTTTGCACTTGATTTTGGTGGTAATGAAGCTAATACGGATATTACTTTGGAAAGCTTTGTCTTGAAAGACCATGCTAATGATGACGGTACGGAAATTCCTGAAGTACAAGAGCCTGAACCTTCTTGGGTGAAGGTGGATAGTGAAGACAATCTTTGGAACGGGGCAACCTTTACCAATACTTTCTTCTATGCAAACCCGGATTGGAGTGCTAGACCTAATCCAGATTTAGTGGTGGATGGAAATGCTTATACACTCACTTTCCCTGATGCTACTGAAGCACAATGGCAGAACCAGTTCTCGTTTGTTACAGATTTGTCAGCCGATACAGAAACTGCCTATGATTTCTGTGTCACTCTAAATCCTAGTACTGATTTGAAGGGGGTAACAGTAAAACTGGTTCAGACTGATGAACCTGATGTCAAACATGATGATAACTTCTTCTTTGCAGAACAGACGGATTTGTTGGGTAATGAAGATAATAAATTTTGGGTTGCAAATAAAAAGGCGCCTAAAGATATGCATGCTATATCTTTAGTCTTGGATTTTGGTGGAAATCCTGCTGACACAAAAGTGACTATTAAAGATATTATTTTCCAGACTCATAGAGATTGATGGCTAGTATTAGATAGAATATTGGTCTGCTAAAAGCAGTGAATAATAAAAAGGGGGAAGGATGTGGGTTATCTTGGCAATTGCTGGAGTTTCATCCTTTCCCTTTTTCTCTACTTATGTTGTAAAATATATATATATATGAAATACTATTGTCTATTATCTATTCTTTTGTTTTCGTTGATTGCTTGTGGCAGTAGCGATGACAAGGAACCGCAATCCGAGGATGTTACCATTAAATGTTCTCCTGAAAAGATAGAGGCTGTTGCACAAGCTAGCCAATATGTGGTGAATGTGGTTTGTTCTGGTAAAGAGTGGACAGCTTTTGCCTCTGATGATTGCAGTTCATGGGTCAAAGTAAATGTAATGGGTTCTTCTTCTAGCCAAGGCACAGCGACAGTTATAGTCAGTGCTCATACGGGTACTACTTCTCGTACTGGTACGGTGGTGGTTAAATCTGGTGCTACTCGTGTATCTATTCCTCTTACGCAAGCGGCTCCTTTATCAGTGTCACAGACTGAGTTGTATTCTAATTCTATAGGAGAATCTTTTGTCTTATCTGTTATTGCTTCTGGCGAATGGAATGTGAAATCCAATGATAGTTGGATTAGCGCAGAAAAAAATAGTGGGGAAATTGTTGTGACCACTTTAGCTAATGATGCAAAGATTTCCCGTACGGGTACAGTTGAGGTTGTGGCTGGTGCAGAGAAAGTAACGGTAACAGTTATTCAAGAATCGGCTGAAGATCTGGATATCAATACTCCTGAGGGGTATCGGTTGGTTTGGCATGATGAATTTAATGAGGGCACATCTCTTGGCAATGATTGGACACACGAGGTTCAAGGAGCAGGGTGGGTAAATAATGAACTTCAAAATTACGTCAATGGTTCTGCTGACGGAAAGCGTGTGACAGAACTTGTGGACGGTAAGTTGAATATTAATTGTTTCAAAGGCTCCGATGGTAAAATTTACTCTGGTCGTGTGTATGCTAAAGTGAATACTGGTTGGGAATATGGCTATTTTGAAGCACGTATCATGTTGCCTGAAGGCAAGGGGACGTGGCCGGCTTTTTGGATGATGCCAGTTGGTAATGACTGGAATACTAACCCATGGCCCATGTGTGGTGAAATAGACATTATGGAGGAAGTGGGAGTCGTACCCAACGAAGTCTCTTCGTCTATCCATACGCAAGATTATAATCATACTATAGGTACGCAGAAAACACATGCCATGACTATAGAACAGGCAGAAGGAGAATTTCATCTCTATGCTTTAGAGTGGACAGAAGATGCCATCACTACATACGTGGATGGCAAGGTACAGTTGGCTGTTACCAAGCAACAATTGGGAGCTGGTCATAATCAATGGCCTTTCCATTATGCTTTCTATCCCATTCTGAATCTGGCTTGGGGCGGTGATTGGGGTGGAATGAACGGTGTGGATGAGTCTGCTCTTCCTGTAACGATGAAGGTGGACTATGTACGCGTGTTTCAGAAAAAATAGAGCCTTCATATTTAAATTTTATTTAAATATGAAGGCTGAATGTTTTTTATTTATAACATAAATACCTTATGCTTTAGGACAATTGATAATGAAAAAAGAAAAAATATTTATTTTTATCTGTTTAGTTTTGTTGTCTGCCTGTTCTCCTTCTTCTCTAGACGGTATTGTAATAGAGAAAGCGGCAGACGGTTATAAACTTTCCATTGACGGAAGAGAAACCTATATTAAAGGCGTAGGCGGCACATATCGGTTGGACATTGCCGCCCAGAGTGGTGCCAATGCCTTCAGAACCTGGGGAGGTAATGTGGAGGAGATAAAGAAAAACCTGGCATTGGCTTCGGAGCACAACATGTACGTAATGCAGGGAATAGGCATGACCAAAGACTCTATACGCTATTACGATGATGAATATAAGAACAAGATGCGCGAAGAAGTCCGCTTGTTGGCAGAAACGTTCAAGAATGATACGAGTTTGCTGGCTTGGGGTATTGGCAATGAAATTGAGTTGGGAAATGCTAATATAGCTGCCGCATGGAATTTTGTGGAAGAACTGGCACAGCTGATTAAGTCGATAGACAAGCGTCATCTGGTTTCGACAGTGATTTCCTACAATCCGTCGGCATTGGACTCTGTGGCAAAGTATGCTCCGTCTCTCGATTATGTGGGCATCAATGTATATGGTCCGATGGGAGAGGTGCAGGCTGTTGTTGACCGGTCGGACTACAAGGGTGCATTTATGATTACCGAGTGGGGACCGACCGGTTGGTGGGAAACAGCGTCAACCGAGTGGAAGGCACCCATAGAGCAGACCAGTGAAGAAAAACGGCAGGTATACGAAGAGCGTTATACGCAATATATTTCTGCCAATACCCGTTGCTTGGGCTCTTTTGTATTCTTGTGGGGACAAAAAGAAGAACGTACGCCTACTTGGTTCAGTATGTTTGTAGAGGATAAGGTGGATTCACTGCCATTGAAAGGAGAGAAAACTCCTATGGTGGAGGCCATGCAAAGAGTGTGGACCGGCAAGGAATTGGATGAAACGGCTCCGATAGTTCGGGGCATGACTATCGATGGTAAAAGTGCCATTGATAATGTCCGTATCAAAGCAGGTACTTTATTTAAGGCGGAGGTTTCCGTCACAGATAAGGAGAACGATTCTTTGGCTTATGTGTGGGAAGTACTGAAAGAGGCTACAGTCTTGGGTTTTGGAGGTTCTTATGAGCCACGTCCGGAAAGAATGGGTGACGTGGCCGTGTCAGACAAGAATGTGTATGAGACTATGATTAAAGTTCCCGGGGAATATCGTTTGTACGTATATGTACTTGATAATACGGGCTTTGTCTCAACAGCAAATATTCCATTTCAAGTAATAGATTAAAGATGAAAACAATGAAAATGCTCTCTGCTTGTTTATTGCTGCTTCCTTTTATATCTTGTACTCAAGTGCAGGATACAAAAAATGACGCAGTCATCGAGCAGAAAATAGAAGCGCTGTTGTCCCGTATGACATTGGAAGAAAAGATTGGGCAGATGAACCAGATTTCTTCTTATGGTAACATAGAGGATATGAGCGGATTGATAAAGAAAGGTGAAGTCGGGTCTATCCTGAATGAAGTAGATCCGGTGCGTGTCAATGCCTTGCAGCGTGTGGCAATGGAGGAGTCCCGCTTGGGCATCCCCTTGCTGATGGCGCGTGATGTGATCCACGGTTTCAAGACCATATTCCCTATTCCCTTGGGACAAGCGGCATCTTTCAACCCGCAGGTGGCTAAGGATGGTGCACGGGTAGCGGCTGTGGAGGCTTCTGCCGTGGGTATCCGCTGGACATTTGCGCCGATGATAGATGTGGCTCGCGATCCCCGTTGGGGGCGTATGGCCGAAGGATGTGGCGAAGATACTTATTTGACTTCAGTGATGGGTGTTGCTATGGTTGAAGGTTTCCAGGGAGATTCGCTGAACAGTCCGACTTCCATAGCCGCATGTCCTAAACATTTTGTAGGTTATGGTGCTGCCGAGGGCGGGCGTGATTATAATTCCACTTTCATTCCGGAGCGTCGTTTGAGGGATGTATACCTTCCTCCTTTTGAAGCTGTGGCCAAGGCAGGGGCAGCCACTTTCATGACTTCGTTTAATGACAATGACGGAGCACCGTCTACCGGAAACACTTTTATTTTGAAAGATGTGCTTCGTGGTGAATGGGGATTTGATGGAATAGTAGTGTCAGACTGGGCTTCGGTAGCCGAAATGATGGCACATGGCTTTGCTGCCGATTCTAAAGAGGCAGCAATGAAGGCGGTGAATGCTGGTGTGGATATGGAGATGGTCAGCTATACGTTTGTCAAGGAATTGCCGGAATTGATAAAAGAAGGTAAGGTCAAGAAGTCTGCTATAGACGATGCCGTGCGGAATATTCTGCGTATCAAATTCCGGTTGGGACTGTTTGATAATCCTTATGTGGATGAGAAACGGATAGAGGAACTTTATGCTCCTTCTCATCTGGAGGCTGCCAAGCAAGCTGCTGTGGAATCGGCCATCTTGTTGAAGAACGAAAAGAAGACATTGCCTTTGCAATCTTCGGTAAAGACGGTTGCTGTGGTAGGTCCGATGGCAAATGCACCTTATGACCAATTGGGTACCTGGATATTTGATGGTGACAAGACAAAAACCGTGACACCGTTGAAGGCTATCAAGGAACTGGTGGGGGACAAAGTGCAGGTGATATACGAGCCGGGTCTGACTTATAGCCGTGACAAGAATATGGCAGGTGTTGCCAAAGCCGCTGCTGCCGCTGCACGTGCTGATGTTATTTTGGCGTTTGTAGGCGAAGAGGCTATTCTTTCAGGAGAGGCGCATTGCCTGGCCGACCTGAACCTGCAAGGTGCGCAAAGCGAACTGATTGCCGCTTTGGCGAAAACAGGAAAACCGGTGGTTACTGTCGTAATGGCAGGGCGTCCGTTGACCATAGGAAAGGAAGTCGAACTCTCGTCAGCTGTACTTTATTCGTTCCATCCCGGAACCATGGGAGGACCGGCATTGGCCGACTTGCTGTGGGGTAAGGCTGTGCCAAGTGGCAAGACTCCGGTGACTTTCCCGAAGATGGTAGGACAGATACCGGTTTATTATGCTCATAACAGTTCCGGACGTCCGGCTACGCGGAATGAGGTTTTGCTGAATGACATTCCGTTGGAAGCGGGGCAGACTTCGTTGGGATGTACTTCTTTCTATATGGATGCAGGTTTCGATCCGCTGTATCCGTTTGGCTACGGTCTGTCGTATACGACGTTCAAATATGATAATGTGAAACTCTCGTCTGCCAATCTGAAGAAGGAAGATGTGCTGACTGTGACTTTCGACCTTGAGAATACCGGAAAGTATGAAGGTACCGAGGTAGCCCAGCTTTACGTGCAGGACAAGTTTGCTTCGGTGACCCGTCCGGTGAAAGAGCTGAAACGCTTTGCTCGCGTCACATTGAAGCCGGGTGAGAAGAAAAATGTATCGTTTGAACTTCCGATAAGTGAACTTGCTTTCTGGAATATAGATATGGTGAAGACGGTGGAAGCCGGAGACTTTGCTCTTTGGGTGGCACCGGATAGCCAAAGTGGAGAAGAAGTTTTCTTTAAGGTAGTAGATTGATTGTTGATTTAAGGTTAAAAAGAGAAGGGGCGGACCGTGACGGTTCGCCCCTTCTGCTTTCTTCTTTATAAGCCCCGCCTTCCGGCAAATAACTCATCACTTATTACTTATAACTTTCTTATATCCATACACCGCATTGCTTCCCAGTTCTTCTTCGATGCGAAGCAGTTGGTTGTACTTTGCCATACGGTCTGAGCGGCTCAGCGAACCGGTCTTGATTTGTCCGCTGTTGGTAGCTACGGCTATGTCTGCGATAGTCGCATCTTCCGTTTCACCGGAACGATGGGAAGTTACGGTAGTATATCCGTGGCGGTGTGCCATTTCGATGGCATTCAGTGTTTCGGTCAGCGAACCTATCTGGTTTACTTTAATCAATATGGAGTTGGCACAGCCTTTTTCGATGCCCATTGCAAGGAAGTCCACATTGGTGACGAACAAATCGTCTCCTACCAACTGGCAACGGTTGCCGATACGGTCGGTCAGTTTTTTCCAGCCGTCCCAGTCGTTCTCGCTCATGCCGTCTTCGATAGAGTCGATGGGATACTTGTTGATTAACTCTTCCAGATAGTCAATCTGTTCGTCGGCAGTACGTTTCTTGCCTTTTTCACCTTCGAATTTGGTATAATCGTAGATGCCATCATGGTAGAACTCGGAAGAAGCGCAGTCCATGGCAATCATTACATCTTTGCCCGGTTCGTATCCGGCAGCCTTGATGGCGGCAATGATGGAGTTCAAGGCATCTTCTGTACCCTCCAGATTAGGAGCAAAACCTCCTTCATCGCCTACTGCTGTGCTGAGGCCACGGTCTTTCAGGACTTTCTTCAGTGCGTGGAACACTTCGGCACCCATACGCAAACCTTCGCGGAAGGAAGTGGCACCTACGGGGCGTATCATGAATTCCTGGAAAGCAATGGGAGCGTCACTATGCGAACCGCCGTTGATGATGTTCATCATCGGTACAGGCATCACATAGGTATTTGTACCACCGATATATCGGTAGAGTGGGATGTCAAGGTAAGCGGCGGCAGCCTTGGCTACAGCAAGAGATACGCCGAGGATGGCATTGGCACCCAGATTGGCTTTCGTTTTGGTTCCGTCCAGTGCAAGCATGGCATGGTCGATACCCATCTGGTTGAGGGCGGACATACCGATGAGCTTGGGAGCAATGATATTATTGATATTGTCCACGGCTTTCAGGACACCTTTGCCTCCGTAACGTTTTTTGTCACCGTCACGCAGTTCCAATGCTTCGTGTTCTCCCGTGGATGCTCCTGACGGGACAGATGCACGGCCTATGAAGCCGGATTCCAAGGTTACGTCTACTTCTACAGTTGGGTTACCTCTTGAATCGAGGATTTCACGTCCGATAATCTTCTCTATTTTCATATTCAGTCAATTTTAATTATAAACTATCTTACTAACAAATGAAAACAAGGAATTGTTTTTCGTTTTTAATCCTTTATTGTAATGCCTAAAAGAGCAGTCAACTCCATGGCTTGGGAAGTATTGACGATGGCTCCCCGTATGTCGGGCAGGTTGAGGCGTATACCTCCTATGTGCGAGTCGCTCAAGTCGATTCCTCTTAGAGGGGTGTGTGAAAACTCGGATTCTACCAGCTCACAGTTTTCAAAGGCGATGGAGGCAAGTTTGCAGTCGTTGACGTCGCTGTTGCGCAAGTCACAAGAGGTGAAGCGGACTTGATTGATTTTACTCATGGAAAGATTGAGGTATCTGGCATTGCAGTCCTTCATTGTCAGATGGTTCAATATTGTTTCCGGCAGATTGGTTCCCACCAGTTTGCAGGATATGAATTCCACTCTGAACAGAGAACTTTCGGCAAATGAGATGTTGGAAAGGTCGCAATGTTCAAAACGTACATCAGTGAAATGGCAGGATTTCAGTTTGCAGGCGCTGAATTGGATATGACTGAAAGTACAGTTGGTGATGCTTTTGTAGGAATACTCCATGTGTTCCTCTGTCCGTTTACCGAAGTGAAGGTCTCTGACAGTTTCTTCCGTATTCAGCCATTCTTCTAATGATTTGGAACTTTCACTTTGTCCCTCTAAGGTAGGAGGGATGATGCGTACGGGAGGCATGACAAAAGGCTTGCTGGGTTTCATAGGGGTGTTTGGGTTATATACAGCGTCCGAAGGCGCCGCCGGCGAAGGCTGCCAGGACTCCTAATGTGATACTTAATAAGGTATATAAGGCAAACATTCCGTAGAATTCTTGCTTTATCAGAATCAGTCCGTCATTGCTGAAAGTGGAGAAGGTGGTGAATCCTCCGCACAGACCGGTAGTCAGCAACAGCCGTACCTCAGTAGAAAGGTTGAAACGGGCGGATAAGGTATAGAATAGCCCGATGAGGAAACTTCCGAGGATATTGACTGTGAATGTAGCCCATGGGAAAGAGTAGGGGACTATGCGCTCGTGGAGCATCATCTGCACGCAGTAGCGCAGTACGCTGCCGGTACCGCCGCCAAGGAATATAGCTATCAGTAATCTAGTCATAGGTTGTCTGGGGTTGGTTTTGGCTGCAAAGGTAGTGAAGACAAAGGAATTTCAGTAAATCATAGCCCGAAATTTCATAAAGCAATTCTGTACTGGGGGAAGTAGTTATTGGTGGGATGTATATAATTTTGATATTTGATATGAGTGATTGCCAATCTTGGTTCCGGATAGTTCGTGATGGGGCAGAAGCGATTTACTAAATCTTGGAGGAAGATTTAGTAAATCGTTGCCGGAGATTTAGTAAAATGTCCGGGAGATTTTAGTAAACGAGTAGAAGGGGCTTTGGAAGGATGACTGGTTTGTCTGTATTTTTGGATACGGTAATAACTTGTGAAACTTGAGCCACTCTTGAAATTGAGGTCTTAACTGTTCAAATGCCATATTGTAGAGACCTCTCTAGAACCTTGTCTTGATAATCAGCGATTTATTTTCATTGGCTGTAGAGATTGTACCCATTCCTTCTCATTCTCTTCCTGCCTTTCTTTCTTCACTTGTAGAGAAGGGTTGTTTTTAATTTGTTGTTTTTTAGAGTTTTAACGAAATTGGTTGTAGATGTCATTTCCTTGTATTCCCGTCATTCACACCCTAACTTTGCAACATCGAATTCAAGAGAATGAAAGTTTATCGTTGAGGCCTCACGATGGATCTCCACTTCTTGAAAGAGAGGAAAAGGCTTCGGCCTATTTATTACATTATTATATTAACTTTCTAAAACATTAAAAATTATGGGACTTCAGTATGTAGT
>CEAK01027983.1_pt1 | contig 82892 bp, 67 predicted proteins | sample 480681 | NCBI WGS metagenome assembly CEAK01 (sample SAMEA3182071, study PRJEB8094) | gut metagenome | biome: human; feature: gut; material: Stool; isolation source: human stools | place: Canada | collected 2011-12-06 | reverse complement strand
ATGAAAGCGGCTTCGTAAGCAGTTGAAGCCTATTGCATTCTGATAGAAACTATAGGTTGTGGTTTAATCAATTATATAGATATATTTTTATTTTTTGCCCTTTTTCTTGTTTTTATCCTCTTTTTCTTTGTCCTTGCTCTTTTTCTTAATGCCCAGCAGGTCGCGAAGATTGAAGAAGTCTTTTTTCATGATGAGACCCACACCCTGGGTGTTCAGACTGTTGCGTGTGAAGTAGCGGTCGTTGGTCTGATTGTAGACGTGAATCGAGAGGTTGCCGTTAGGGAAGATGAGGTAACGCAGGTCGAAGTCGCCGATGAAGCTCTGTGTGGCGTTGGCGTTGTCGCGATAGCCAAACTGTCCGTTGAAGAGCAGACGGTTGTTGAGCAGTCGTCCGCTCAGGATGCCTTCGTACTCTGCATTGTTGAATCCCTCGTTGCCTGTCGAGATGTTGGCTCCGAAGTTCCAGTTGCTGCTGTTGACGAAGCTCGACAGCACGTTGTTGATCTGCTGAGAAATGGTTCCGCTCAGCAAACTCTGCATCACCAGTGAGGTCTGACTCTGTTGAGATGCGTCCTCGCTTGTCTGGTTGTTCTTGGTCTGCGTGTAGAATCGTCCTATGCCGAGGAGGTAGAGCACCTGCTGGTTCATCTCTTCCTGCGAGTTGATGACGGAGTATATCATCTGTTTGGCGTCACTGTTTACCGTTGGCAGGTCCATGGAGAAGTCTACCTTCGGAGCGCCTGGTGTGCCGGTGATGTCCATGAGGCAGTCTACACGGATGTTGTTGCTGGAGAAGGAGCGTCCGATGTTAAGATCGCTCAGCGGCACTCCGTTTACGGTGTATTTGGCCTGCAGATTGAGCGGAGCGTTATAGGGGTCGCCTCCGAAGGCGATAGTGCCTCCGGGCTGGAAGTCGAAGTCTTTCTTGATGATGTTCTGGATGGTGAGTTTATACTGTCCGTGATCCACCACGTAGTTGCCAAACATGTCGAGTCCGCCCTTGTTGTAGTAGTTGGCTCTGATCACTCCGTTGCCGTTGAGGGTGATGTAGTCGCCTGTCTGGTCGTCCATCATCAGCTTGAGTGTGAGGTTGGGGTTGGTGTTGACGAGGAAGTTGATGCGCATGTCCGACGAGAAGTCTGAGCTGCTGTCTTTCTTCTTGTCCTTGTCGCTGTCGGGCGAATAGGGTCTATAAATATAAGGTGTGGCGTCGTTCCAGTGGATGAAACTTCCTGCGCTGATGGCGTCGGGGCTTGCCACATTGTAGACGAAGATGGAGTGGGGCTCTGGAGTCGCATCGATGTCGATGATCGTCTCGCCGCTCTTGCCGTGAATGCCCACGGTGCCGGTGGCGAAGACGGTTCCATAGAACGTGTCGTCGCCAAACTCGTGTGTGTCGAAGCCTAAGAAGTTGTTGGCGTCGATGTCGAGGTCGTAGCTCAGGCGGGTGAGGTGCTTATGGTGTATTCCTCCTCTGATGAGCGCAAAGTGGCTGTGCTTGCCGTTGTAGTGGCTGTCGTAGATGGAGTCGCCTTCAAACTGGATGTCGTCGGGAATGGCGTGAGCGCGCAGATGGTTGAAGGTGTAGTCGGTGCCGAGCTGTTTCATGTGCATCCTCCCGTGCGCCACGACGTCGCCCACGAGGTTGATGTTCTTCAGGTCGCCCACGACGTTGAGCTTGCCCTTGCACCATGCCTCCACTTTGTTCAGGAAGCTGCCGCAGAAGTTCTCCATGAACTTCAGGCTTGTGTTGTGGGCCTCGATGCCCAGGTCTATGTAGTTGCGCTTGGGCGATACGTATCCGTTGATCACGGTGAGGTGCTCGGGTCCGTCCTCTGCCGTTGCGTCGATGTTGATTTGTCCTTCCTGGTTGTCGTAGGCTGCCTTGGCATGAAGGGTTCCCAAGGGGCCGTTCTCGAAGACAAAGTCCTTGACATCGAGGTTGGCGTAGGCCTCCGGAGTCTGGAAGATAGACTTCACCACGGCCTTGCCCGAAGCTTTTCCGGCAAAGTCGACCGAGTGGAAGTTGACCAGGTTGAGGATATAGGCTACGTCGACATCCTTCAGGTCGGCTACGATGGAGTCGGTGGCCTGGGGTGTGGCTTTTCCGTTGATGATGATGTGCTGGTCGCCATGCGAGAAGTTCAGCATGTCGACGGTCAGTTCATTCTTTCTGTATATGATGTCGGCAGGGTTGAGAAGCCATTTTTTCTCTCCGAGCATGATTTCTGAAGGGTTCACCGTGACGTGGACACCCGTAGCTCCGTTGTCGGAAGTGAAGAACTGTGTTCTGGCGTCAATCTTTCCCGTGATGGGCAGTTTGCTCGACTGGTTGGCATAATAGAGCAGGGTGGACAGGTTGTTGTCGGCTGCCGCTGCGCGAAGCCTGTAGACTGGAGCTTTCTCGTAGGGAAGTCCCTGGCTGATGCGTGCTTCCATCTTGAGTGAGTCGCCTATGGTGTTGAGCTCGATGTTGGCATCGTGGAATGCTGATCCATCCCAACTGAAGTTGGGCGCATTGATGTAAAGATTGACGTTCTTCTCGGCATCTGAGATGTTGCCGTTGATGTGTACGGGCAGGTTGAGCGACAGGGGCAGTCCGAACATGCGTTGCAGCACTTCGGCAGATGTGATGTTGGCCTGCAGGGTAAAGTCGTTGTAGCCCTTGGCTGCATGCTTGCTGATTCCGGGAATGGTAGGCAGCTTGTCGGCCACTAATCGCATGATGCTTCCATAGATTGTGGTCAGGTCGTATTGGCCACGTGCATAGAGACTTACGAAGGGCGCTTCTATGTCGAGATGACCTTCCTTGCCCTTGTTGTTGGCGCTGATGCTGATGTTGTTGAGACTGTAGGAAGGGTCGTGCATCTTCATGCCCAAGACTGTGGGACGGAGATGGTTGATAGCTGCATCGAGCGCATACAGGCGCGAACCTAAATGGTAGTCGCCCTTGACGGACAGGTTGACGTTAGGGTCGGCGATGGAGGCTGTTCCGCGGAGGGTCTTCATGTCGTAGTCGCCATCTATATCGATGTTGTGGAAGTCGTAGTTGCCATAGTCAAATCGAGCTATGTTGCCCTTGGCAAAGATGTGCTTCATGGTGCCATGAGCGTCGATTTTGGCTACTACGGTTCCCAACTTGCGGTTGTCGAGAATGCGACCCAAGTTTACGCCACGGGTGTCAACAGAAGCTTTGATACGGTCATCGTTTTTGATGGCCTGCAGGCTTATGTTGCCAGCATCGGTCTCTATGTTGCCCTTGGCAGAGAGAACCTTTTCGTAGCCCTTGGTTTTGCCGGTAAGGTGGATGGTGCCCAAACGCTGGATTTCCTTTGGTATTTTCACCTTGCTGCCTAAGTTCTCGGCCAGGAATTCCACGCCGGCAGGGCTGAGGTTCAGGTTGGCGATGTCGGCATTCCAGGCTGGATGGCTGCTTGCATGGCTGTAGCTGCCCCGTGCCTGAAGATTGATGCTGCCGCTGCCTGTACGGAGGTTGAGCGAGGGGACGGATATTGACTTGGCTGTGCCCGAGAAACGGGAACTGACAAACACCGCATCGTCGAAATGGCGCAAAGCCGGCACCAGACTTGCCACGTCAGCAAAGGTGATCTTCGACTGTTGGATGCCTCCCTCGAAGCGCAGGCTCTCAGGAATGAATCTCTTGCCCTCAAAGCGATAAGTGGCCTTCAGGTCGTCGAGCACCAACTCGGAGCGTGGCATGAGCAGACGGAACTCCTTGAGTGTGGCTTTCTGCCTGTCGGCTTGCAGTTTGAAGTGAAGTGACTGTAGTTTGAAGCCTGATTCGTCCTTAAATGATAACTTCTTGAGCAACAGGTCGATGCTGTTGTCGGTTACATGATTTAACAGAATGTGTGACGAGAGTTCGCTCACCCTAATGTGCTGGGGCGAGAAGACGCCGCTTCGGGGAGCCACGTCGCGCTGGTTGTAGGCGATGGCGCCTCGGCGGATGATGAGACTTCCGATGTGCAGGTCGAGAGGCTTGTGCTGGGTGGTGTCCTTGGAAGCCAACGAGTCGAGTACAAACTGGAAGTTGGCTGGGCTTTTGGCTGTCTGGCGGTAGAGGTTGGCACGCAGACCGAAGATTTGTGCAGACGAGACGGAAATTTTGCCCTGTGTAGCAGCCATGTAGTCTATCTTGGCCGACAGTCGGCTGGCATAAATGAGGCTGTCGCCCTGCTGGTCGTACATCATCACGTCGTCGATGATGATTCGGTTGAAGAAGCCCAGGTTGACTTTTCCTACTTCCACCTTGGTGCCGAATTTGTCGGCAAGAGCCTCTGCCACCTCCTTGCCCAAGAAGGTCTGTACTGATGGCAAGTGCATCAGTACGATGAGCAGCAAATAGAGGACGATAAGTGTCCAGATGATGCCGTTACATATATGTTTGAACTTCTTCAAATGTGAATAAATTTTGAAAATTGGTACAAAATTACATTATTTTTGCGTCAAAATCGAATAAAACTACAGAATTTCTTTTCCCACTCACATTTTTTTGCTATTTTTGCACCACTATTCAGCACTTTTAAAGGAAAATCAGTAATAAAATACCATCAGCAGATAAGAAATAGAAAGACGGCATCATCGCGCTTGCCGAACCATGCAAAAAAGTGAGAATATAAAGTATAAAAATTAAAATATAAAAAGTTTATGTAGTTATGGCAGATGTAATCAAGTTACGTAAAGGACTGAACATCAACCTGAAAGGCAAAGTCTCCATGGATGTGACGCTGCAGGTGAAGCAGGCAGAGGAGTATGCTCTCGTGCCTGATGCTTTCGTGGGCGTTACTCCTAAGGTGGTTGTGAAGGAAGGTGTTCATGTCAATTCGGGCGATGCGCTGTTTGTCAACAAAGCATGTCCTGAGGTGAAGTTTGCCTCGCCCGTGAGCGGTACTGTGACCGCCATAGAGAGAGGTGAGCGCAGAAAGGTGCTCTGTGTGAAGGTGAAAGCCGACGCTGAGCAGCAGGCTACCGATTTCGGTAAGAAGAATGTGGATGTTTTGGACGGAGAAGCTGTAAAGAATGCCTTGCTTGAGGCAGGTCTCTTCGGATACATCAACCAGTTGCCTTATGCTGTGTCCACTACTCCCGACACCAAGCCTAAGGCAATTTTTATTTCTGCACTTCGCGACATGCCTTTGGCTTCTGATTTCGAGAAGGAACTCGAAGGGAATGAGGATGCTTTCCAGGCTGGTTTGACAGCCTTGAGCAAGGTGGCTAAAGTCTACTTGGGTGTTGGCATCGATCAGCATAGCCGTGCGCTTGAGGAGGCAAAGAATGTGGAGGTCAATGTGTTCGACGGTCCTTGTCCTGCTGGTAATGTAGGAGTACAGGTCAACCATATCGACCCGGTCAACAAGGGCGAGGTGGTATGGACAGTAGACCCATCGGCTATCATCTTCTTCGGTCGTCTTTTCCTTACTGGCAAGGTGGATCTTCGCAAGAAGGTGGCTGTGGCAGGAAGCGAGATAAAGACTCCCGGTTATGCTGAGGTCTTGGTAGGAACACCTTTGAGCGCTTTTGTAGCCGACCAGTTGAAAGCTACTGAACATGTGCGACTCATCAATGGCAATCCTCTTACAGGCGTGCAGACTGATATGGCTGGCTTCGTAGGCGGACATACATCTGAGATAACTGCTATCCCTGAGGGTGACGACAAAGACGAGATGCTGGGCTGGATACTTCCACGTACCAGTCAGTTCTCTACATCACGTTCTTATTTCTCCTGGCTCTTTGGCAAGAAGAAGGAGTATGACCTGGATGCCCGCGTGAAGGGTGGCGAGCGCCACATGATCATGAGTGGCGAGTACGACAAGGTGTTGCCAATGGACATCTTTGGAGAGTACCTCATCAAGGCCATCATTACCGGCGACATCGACAAGCAGGAGCAACTCGGAATCTATGAGGTGAGTCCTGAGGACTTTGCCGTAGCTGAGTTTGTAGACAGTTCTAAGCTCGAGCTCCAGAAGATAGTACGCGATGGCTTGAACACCTTGCGTAAGGAGAATGCTTAATTGTAATAATGAATAAAAAAATGAGTGCATTAAGAAATTATCTCAACAAGATAAAGCCCAACTTCCAGAAGGGAGGTAAGCTTCATGCCTTCGAGAGTGTCTTTGATGGCTTCGAGAGTTTCCTGTACGTGCCTAACACGACAGCGAAGAGCGGAGCCCACATTCACGACGCCATTGACTCGAAGCGCATTATGAGCTTTGTGGTAATCGCCCTGATTCCTGCTTTGCTCTTCGGTATGTATAATGTGGGTTACCAGAACTATCAGGCAGCCGGAACATTGGCAACAGCCAGTTTCCTCGAGGTTTTCGGTTTCGGATTCTTGGCTGTCCTTCCTAAGTTGCTCGTCAGCTACATTGTGGGTCTCGGCATTGAGTTTGCCTGGGCACAGTGGAAGCACGAGGAAATCCAGGAAGGCTATCTCGTCAGCGGTATCATCATCCCATTGATCATTCCTGTCACTACACCGCTCTGGATGCTCGCCCTGGCTTGCGCCTTTGCTGTTATCTTCTGCAAGGAGATCTTCGGTGGTACAGGTATGAATATCTTCAATGTGGCTGTAGGTGCCCGTATGTTCCTCTTCTTCTCATATCCATTGGCTATGAGTGGTGATAAGGTTTGGATTGCCAAGGATTCCATCTTTGGCCTCGGCAACACCTTGGCAGACGGATTCACAGCGGCTACTCCGCTCGGGCAGTTGGCTCAGAACATTACGCCTACAGCTAATCTCAGCGATGCCATTACAGGTTTCATCCCTGGCTGTATCGGTGAGACTTCCGTCATCGCCATCGCCATCGGTGCCGTTATCCTTCTTTGGACTGGTATTGCATCTTGGAAGACCATGGGCTCTGTATTCGCAGGTGGTATCGTGATGGCGCTTATTTTCCAGGCGCTCGGTATGACTCCTATTGCCTGGTATGAGCACATCGTCCTCGGTGGTTTCTGCTTCGGTGCCGTATTCATGGCTACCGACCCTGTCACCTCTGCCCGTACCGAGAAGGGCAAGTACTTCTATGGATTCTTCATCGGAGCCATCGCTGTCATCGTGCGTGTGATGAACCCAGGTTATCCAGAGGGTATGATGCTCGCCATCTTCTTCGGCAATATGTTTGCTCCACTCATCGACTACATCGTAGTACAGAGCAACATCTCTCGCCGTGCTAAACGTGCTATTAAATAATGTAAGGAGGAATGTAGATATGAAGACAAATTCAAATTGCTATACTATTATCTATTCGGTTATCATCGTAGTAATCGTGGCATTCCTGCTCGCGTTTGTGTCTTCTTCGCTGAAGCCAACACAGGATGCTAACGTGGCGCTGGATACTCAGAAGCAGATTCTGAACTCACTCAACCTCCGTGACCTCGACAATGCAACTGCGGCTGCCAAATATAAAGAGGTGGTAAAGGCTGAGAAGGAGAAGGACGGCATGAAGTATTACGAGTGCGAGATTGATGGTCAGAAGAAGACTGTATATTCTGTAAAGGGTATGGGTCTCTGGGGCGGCATTTCAGGCTTCATCGCCGTAGATGCCGATAACAATACCATCTATGGAGTATATTTCAATCATGAGGGCGAGACTGCCGGTCTGGGTGCCGAAATCAAGGATAACCTGAAGTGGCAGCAGAAGTTCCAAGGCAAGAAGATTCACAAGGATGGAGTAGAGGGCATCGCTCTTGGCGTGGAGAAAGATGCTCCTGCCGGTGACCCTAACAATGTGGACGCCGTGACAGGTGCCACTCTGACATCCGACGGTGTGGACGCCATGCTCAAGGAAGGACTTGCTAAATTCATTAAATAATCAAGCGAAATTATGGCATTATTTAGTAAACAAAATAAAGAGGTATTCATCAAGCCATTGAACGGCGACAACCCTGTGCTCGTTCAGGTGCTTGGTATCTGTAGTGCCTTGGCTGTCACTTCACAGTTGAAGCCAGCCATTGTGATGGGACTTGCCGTTACCATTATCACGGCATTCTCCAACGTGATTATTTCTATCATCCGCAACACCATTCCTCAGCGAATACGTATCATCGTACAGCTGGTGGTGGTTGCTGCCCTGGTAACCATCGTGAGTCAGGTGCTGAAGGCTTTCGCTTACGATGTGAGCGTGCAGCTCTCTGTGTATGTGGGTCTGATCATCACCAACTGTATCTTGATGGGCCGTTTGGAGGCATTCGCCATGATGAACAAGCCTTGGCCTTCATTCCTCGATGGTGTGGGCAACGGTTTGGGTTACGCCCTCATCCTTGTGATTGTGGGTGCAGTTCGTGAACTCCTGGGCCGCGGATCATTGCTCGGTTTCCAGCTGATTCCTGAGGGAGCTTACAACTTCGGATATGTTAACAACGGTATGATGACCATGCCTGCCATGGCGCTGATTCTCGTTGGATGTGTAATCTGGGTACATCGTGCCTTTATTTATAAGGAGGAAAAGTAAGATGGAGCACGCTATTAGTTTGTTTTTCCGTTCGATTTTCGTCGACAACATGATCTTCGCCTACTTCTTGGGTATGTGCTCTTATCTGGCAGTTTCCAAGAATGTGAAGACCTCTTTGGGCTTGGGATTGGCTGTAACCTTCGTGTTGCTCATCACCGTGCCTGTAGATTATCTTTTGCAGACCAAGGTGCTCAGCGCTGACGGAATTCTGGGTGTGGATCTCACTTATCTGAGCTTCATCCTCTTCATCGCCGTCATCGCCGGTATTGTGCAGTTGGTCGAGATGGTGGTAGAGAAGTTCTCACCATCGCTCTATGCAGCCTTGGGTATCTTCCTGCCTTTGATAGCCGTTAACTGTGCCATCATGGGTGCATCGCTCTTCATGCAGCAGCGCATCCTGATGGATCCTGCCAATACTCAGGCCATCACATCGGTATGGGACAGCATCGTATATGCAGTAGGTTCCGGTCTCGGCTGGACACTCGCCATCGTTCTGATGGGAGCTATCCGCGAGAAGATGCAGTATTGCGACGTGCCAAAGCCTCTGCAGGGACTCGGCATTACATTTATCACAGTTGGCCTCATGGCAATGGCTATGCTTTGCTTCTCAGGCTTGAAAATCTAAAAAAGGAGGACTTTAGATATGGGTAATACATCATTTATATTGGCCAGTATAGGAGTTTTCCTTGTAGTGATTCTCCTGCTGGTAATCATTTTGCTTGTGGCAAAGAAATATCTCAGCCCAAGCGGAAATGTGAATATTGAAATCAACGGCGACAAGACCATCAACGTGCCTCAGGGCAGCAGTTTGATGACTACGCTGAACGAGAACGGCATCTTCCTGCCTTCTGCCTGTGGCGGTAAGGCAAGCTGTGGCCAGTGCAAGGTTCAGGTGCTCGAGGGCGGTGGCGAGATTCTCGATTCTGAGAAGCCTCACTTCACCCGCAAGCAGATTAAGGACCACTGGCGTCTGGGATGTCAGTGCAAGGTGAAGGGCGACCTGAAGATCAAGGTGCCTGAGAGTGTGATGGGCGTGAAAGAGTGGGAGTGCGAGGTCATCTCGAACAAGAACGTTTCCAGCTTTATCAAGGAGTTCAAGGTGGCTCTGCCTCCAGGCGAGCACATGGACTTCGTTCCGGGTTCTTATGCTCAGATCAAGATTCCTGCATACGACTGCATCGATTACGACAAGGACTTCGACAAGGATCTCATCGGCGAGGAGTACATCGGAGCATGGAAGAAGTTCAACATCTTCTCTCTGAAGGCTCACAATCCAGAGCCTACCGTTCGTGCTTACTCTATGGCGAACTATCCTGACGAGGGTGATATCATCACCTTGACTGTTCGTATCGCCACAACACCATTCCTGCCACGTCCACAGGTAGGATTCCAGAATGTACCAACAGGTATTGCTTCATCTTACATCTTCTCGCTGAAGCCAGGCGACAAGGTAATGATGAGTGGTCCTTACGGTGACTTCCATCCTAACTTCACTTCAGGCAAGGAGATGATCTGGATTGGTGGTGGTGCCGGTATGGCTCCTTTGCGTGCGCAGATTATGCACATGACCAAGACCCTGCACACCACCGACCGAGAGCTCCACTTCTTCTACGGAGCCCGTGCGTTGGGTGAGGCCTTCTTCCTCGAGGACTTCTGGGAGCTTGAGAAGGAATTCCCTAATTTCCACTTCCATCTTTCACTCGACCGCAAGGACCCAGTGGCAGATGCTCAGGGCGTGAAGTACTACGAGGGATTTGCTGTCAACTGCATCCGTGATACCTATTTGAAGGATCACGAGGCTCCTGAGGATTGCGAGTACTATCTCTGCGGACCTCCAATGCTGATCAAGACTGTTACTGATTATCTCGACAGTCTCGGCGTAGACCAGGAAAGTATCATGTATGATAATTTCGGATAAAGCAAACAAGCATTAGTATATAGGTAATAAGCCTATAGGTAATAAACAATACAAAGCCGCTGCATTTCAGCGGCTTTGTTGCGTTTTGTAGGAGTGGTGTTAACAGCCAGGCTCTTACTTCCTTTGTTTCTTATTCTTTCCCTATTTCTTCCACTTCTTGTCTTTCTTTAAATTCTTTAACTACAACGAGTGCGATTATTCATCAAAAAAATGTACCTTTGCTGAAGTTTTCGCATATAAAAATGGATGGAGGTTGTCGTGAGACTGTACTCCATCTTTCATTTAGCCAAATGGCTTATGCTTTTTAGGTATTAATCGTAAAAAAATAATTAAAATGAAGATACAACCTGAAGAACAATATAAGTTTTTGAAAATATCCTTGCCCGATGGCGTTTCAGCCAACGAGCATTCGGTGTTGTTGCATGCCTGCTGTGCTCCCTGTTCGGCAGCCATCGTGGAGTGTATGTTGCGCAACGGTATACGCCCTACCGTATATTTTTCCAATTCCAATATCTATCCTCAACAGGAGTTTGATATTCGAAAGCATGAGCTTATCCGCTTTCTGCAACAGCAGGATGTGCCCTACGTGGAAGACGAGTACGACCATGCTGACTGGAAAAAGGCTATAGCCGGACTGGAGAATGAGCCGGAAAGAGGATCACGCTGTTCGGTGTGTTTCCAGTATCGGTTGCATCATGCAGCCTGCTATGCTCAGGCGCATGGTTTCAAGTGGCTTACTACTACGTTGGCTTCCTCGCGCTGGAAGAATATCCGACAGATAGATACAGCGGGAATGGTGGCAGTGAGCGACTGTCCCGACGTGGAATGGTGGAGTCAGAACTGGCGAAAAGGTGGTTTACAATTAAGGCGCAGCGAGCTGCTGCGCCTCAATGAGTTTTATAATCAGTTGTATTGTGGCTGTGAGTTCAGTCTTGCCGCTTCGAAAGCGATGCGGAATCAGGACGAGTGATTCTTCTGACAGCCATTCATGAAAAGCTGTTTATGACAAGCCTGTAATCTCTCCATTCACCACGTCGATGCGCTCGGCTTGTGGTGACTTGGGGAGTCCGGGCATGCGCATGATAGGGCCTGCAATGACTACTATCATCTCGGCACCCATGTTCAGGGTAATGTCTCTTACGTGAAGCTCGAAGCCCTCGGTAGGTCCATAAGCCTTGGCGTCGGTAGAGAAACTATACTGAGTCTTAGCAATGCAGATAGGGAAGTGGGCAACACCCAGCTTCTTGATCTCTTCGATCATGGCCTGGGCAGATTCGCTTAGTGTCACGCTGCCTGCGCCATACAGACGGAATGCCACGTCCTCTATCTTTTGCAGGACAGGCTCATCGTCGTTGTAGGTCAACTGCAATGGGGCTGAAGGACGCTCGTCGATGGTCTTCACTACCAGTTCTGCCAGTTTCATGGCTCCCTTGCCGCCTTCTGCAAAGGCGCTGTTTACGGCAAAACCACAGCCCATTTCCTCGCAATGCTTGCGAAGTACCTCTATCTCTTCATCTGTATCCGTAGCAAACTTGTTGAATGCAATCACTACAGTCTGACCGAAGCTTTGCATGTTGCGCACGTGCTTGTCGAGGTTCCAGTATCCATTCTCCATTCCCTGGATGTTAGGCTTCTTGATGTCTTCGAGAGCCACACCGCCATGCATTTTGAGAGCTTGTAAGGTTACAACCACTACGGTAAGCGCTGGTTGTAGACCTGCTTTACGGCACTTGATATTGAAGAACTTCTCCGCACCTAAGTCGGCACCGAATCCTGCCTCAGTAATCGCATAGTCACCATATTCGAGTGCCGCAGCTGTAGCCATTACCGAGTTGCAGCCATGAGCAATATTGGCGAAAGGTCCACAGTGGACAAAGGCCGGAGTTCCCTCGGTGGTCTGTACCAGGTTAGGACTCAAGGCATCGAGCAGCAAGGCGACAATACTTCCGCCTACGCCCATGTCTTTCACTCTGAAAGGTTTGTCGTCCTCGGTAATGCCGAGCAGAATATTGTCTATGCGACGGCGAAGGTCGTCCAAACTTGTCGCAAAGCACATAATCGCCATGATCTCAGAGGCTGGAGTGATGTCGAAACCTGTTTGAGTCTCTATGCCGTTCTTTTCGCCTAAGCCCGTGATAATCTGTCTCAAGCCACGGTCGTTGATGTCCATGACACGGCGCCAAAGTATTTTCTTCAGTTTGAAACCTTCTGCCTCGTGCTGGAAACGATAGTTGTCCAACAGGGCTGCTATCATGTTGTTGGCTGCTGTGATGGCATGGAAGTCGCCAGTAAAGTGAAGGTTGATCTTGTCCATTGGCAATACCTGAGCATAGCCGCCACCTGCAGCTCCACCCTTCATGCCGAAGCAAGGTCCTAAGGATGGCTCACGAAGTGCCAATACAGCCTTCTTGCCAATCTTGTGCATTCCTAATGCCAAGCCTACAGACACGGTAGTCTTACCGTTGCCAGCCTTCGTAGGACTGATGGCTGTAACGAGGATAAGATGATGATTCTTAAACTTTTTCTTGTCAATAATGTTGGAAGAAATCTTGGCTATGTATCGGCCGTAGTTCTCAACCAGGTTCTCGTTGATTCCCAATTCGGCAGCTATGTCGTTGATGGGACGTAGTTTTACCGATTTGGCTATTTCTATATCTGTCAGCATAAGAATAATATGTTTTTGTTGCAAAGGTACTCAAAATAATTGATATAAAATCAAGATGTTCGTGAAATAATTCAATAAAGGTTGAAAGAAGGATATAAAAGTATGAAAAATAAACATAAATCTCTGATTTGACTTCTTTTGTTTCTGAAATTAATTGTATCTTTGCAGAAAATTAGCTGTATTAACATGAAATCGAGTAATCATACCGTATTGTTTATTTGTTTGGGTAATATTTGCCGTTCGCCTGCTGCCGAAGGCATCATGAAAGCCAAGGTGGAGGAGAAAGGACTGGCCAGTCAGTTCTATATTGATTCTGCTGCCATTGGTCCTTGGCACATAGGGCAGTTGCCCGACAGTCGTATGCGCCGTTGTGGTGCCGCTCATGGCTATTGTTTCGACAGTCATGCCCGACAGTTTGATAAATCCGACTTTGCCAAGTTCGACTACATAGTGGTAATGGATAATGATAATTATCGTGCCATCACGCGAATGGCCTCTTCGGATGAAGAACGTGAAAAGGTGGTTTGTATGGCAAGTTACCTGCGTCAGCATCGCGATTATACTACTGTTCCTGATCCATATTATGGTGATGAATCTGATTTTGAACTTGTCATCACTCTTTTAGAGGATGCTATTGAGGGACTGATAGAAGAAATCATAACAAGGTAAAACATATAAATAACTCAACTTTCGCGAGTTTTATAAATTCACAACTTTCGCGAGTTCAATAAATAATGTAATAAACACATAGTAAGGTAAAAATGCAAGAATTATTGTTTTTAGGCGGATTCATTGTCTTCATTGTATCCATACTGTTGGTAGACATGCTTGCTATTGACCGTAAGGCACATGTGGTGTCTATCAAGGAGGCAGGAATCTGGACTGGGGTTTGGATCATCCTGGCATTGGGTTTCTCGGTATTCCTGTGGTTTCATGGTGACATGGTACACGGAATTCACGATTTCAACGATCTTCAGGCTGTAGCTACGCGTTATGCTTCTCATCTTCAGTTGAACCCGGATGACTTCGAGGGTAGTCTGCATCAGTATCGCAAGTACATGACCATTGCCTATATCTCTGGTTATCTGATAGAAAAGACGTTGTCGGTAGACAATCTGTTTGTGATGATGATGATCTTCACTGCATTTGGTGTCGACAAGAAACAATATCAGCATGTGCTCAACTGGGGCATCATGGGCGCTATTGTGCTTCGCTTTGTCTTCATCTTCTTAGGAGCTGCCATTATCAGCCGTTTTGACTGGGTGTTGTTGGTCTTCGGTGTGTTGCTTATGTATAGCGGAATCAAGATGTATCTCGACCGCAACAAGGAGGCTCATGTCGATACTGCCAATCATCCTGTGGTAAAGTTCTGCTCTAAGTATTTCCACTTAAAGCCATTGGTAATCACCGTGTTGGTGATAGAGTTCAGCGATTTGATTTTCGCTTTCGACAGTATTCCTGCTGTGTTCTCTGTGTCGCTCGATCCTTATGTAGTGTTCTTCTCCAACATCTTTGCCATCCTTGGTTTGCGAGCCATGTTCTTCCTCTTGGCAGCTGTGGCCGACAGGTTCAGATATCTGAAGACGGGTGTTTGTTTCCTGTTGCTGTTTATCGGTTTGAAGCTGCTCGTTCACGAATACTTTGAAATTGATGCTGTGGCTTCGCTTCTCATCATCTTGGCAGTTATCGTGATAAGTATAGGAGCTTCGCTGGTTATTCCTCAGAAAAAGAAATAATAGGGGCTTGTATCTCAACGTGATGGTTTCCGCTTTCGAGATTCGAGTTCTCTCTATACACAAAAATCGCTGTTTTCAACGTTGAAAGCAGCGATTTTTGTTTTCTTTACTTCGTCTCCTGTTCTTCCTGCATGTCGAGGAATTGGTTGTCCTTGTCGTAGAATTCGTACTGAAGGAAAGCCAGTTTCTGAGAAGGAACGACTTTGATTCCGAATCCATACTTGAATTGCCACTTCAGGCGAAGGGAAACGAAACCCTTGTTGATGAATGCGGCAACATAAGGATTGACATACAGTGTGAACTTCTTGACGCCAATCTTGTTGACCAGTTGGTCGATTTTTCTTTCCAGTTGATCGGTAAACAGAATGCTCGACTTCACCTTGCCAGTACCGAAACAGGTAGGGCAGGTTTCCTCTACATTCACATCCATGGCAGGTCTTACACGCTGGCGTGTAATCTGCATCAGTCCGAACTTGCTCAGAGGCAGAATGTTGTGCTTGGCACGATCCTTCTGCATGTTCTTGCACATACGCTCGTAGAGCATCTGTCGGTCTTCTGCCAGATTCATGTCGATGAAATCGACAACAATGATGCCTCCCATGTCTCGCAACCTCAGCTGTCTTGCCAGTTCGTCGGCAGCACCCAAGTTTACATCAAGGGCATTAGCCTCTTGACCTTTTTCTCTGGTGCGGTTGCCGCTGTTGACATCCACTACATGCAGCGCCTCGGTGTGCTCGATAATAAGATAAGCTCCGTGCTTATAGTTGACCACACGTCCGAAGCCAGACTTAATCTGCTTTGTAATGTTGAAGTTGTCGAAGATAGGTACCTTTCCTGTATAGAGCTTCACGATGTTTGCCTTGTCTGGTGCAATGAGTGAAACGTAATGCTTCACCTCCTTCATCACATCCTCGTCGTTGACAAAGATGTTTTCGTAAGAAGGATTGAACAAGTCGCGAAGCAGGGCAACAGCTCTGCCGGTTTCCTCGAAGACGAGCTGTGGTCTCTTTTGAGTTTTCTGTACCTTGGCGATTGCATCCTCCCATCGCTTCACCAAGACTTTCAATTCTGTATCAAGTTCAGCCACCCTCTTGCCTTCAGCCACCGTGCGGACGATTACTCCGCAGTTTTTGGGCTTGATGCTGTGGATGAGCTGCTTGAGTCGGGTACGTTCCTCACCGCTCTTAATCTTTGACGAAACTGAAACTTTGTCACCGAATGGCATGAGTACCAAGTAACGTCCGGCAAAAGAGATTTCGCCTGTCAGTCTTGGTCCCTTGGTTGAAATGGGTTCTTTTACGATTTGCACCAGCACTTCCTGTCCAGTCTTCAGAATGTTCTGGATGCTTCCGTCCTTTTCGAGGTCGGGCTGCTTGCTGGCTTTAGAGAATGGGAAAAGTTTCTTTCTGTCGCTCTGTACTTGTTTAAGGTACTTCTGGTAAGAATTAAAATGACTTCCTAAATCAAGATAATGAAGAAAGGCGTCGCGCTCATAACCTACATCCACAAAGCATGCGTTAAGACCTGGCATCAGTTTCTTTACTTTTGCTATGTAGATGTTGCCCACAGAGAATGAAGCCTCACGGGGTTCGTTCTGGTATTCCACCAGCTGTTTGTCCTCCATGAGCGCTATTGAAATATCCTTCTGTTGGACATCAATTACAACTTCGCTTGTCATAGTCTTCAATTTCTTAAAATGTAAGTGAATAAAAAAGGGCATGTCAAACTTTTTTAAGCTGACATGCCCCCTCAGCCAGAAAAGACTGAGAGCAAGGATTTACTTGCTCTTATGTCTATTCTTACGTAATCTCTTTTTACGCTTGTGAGTAGCCATCTTGTGGCCCTTCTTTTTCTTTCCGTTTGGCATGATTTTAAAATTTTAAAATATTGTTATTATATAATGTTGTTTCCTTAATAATCTTTCGACTTGCAGCTCTTTCGTCTTGCTGTGTCTCTTGGATTGAGGGTCGTGTAGATTAGCCCTTCATCTCTTCAACGAAGCTTTTGGCTGGCTTGAAGCAAGGCAGGTCGTGAGCTGGGATGGTGATAGTAGTGTTCTTGGAGATGTTGCGGGCTGTCTTAGCTGCTCTGCGCTTGATGTTAAAGCTGCCGAAGCCACGAAGGTATACATTCTCCTTCTTCTTGAGAAGGCTCTCCTTAACTGCGTCCATGAACGCTTCTACCACAATACCTACTTCTTTCTTTGGCATTCCAGTGGCCAAAGACACCTCGTTGACGATATCTGCTTTTGTCATTTTCCTATTGTTTTTTTCTGTTTTTACGATGTTTTATCTTGAATTCGGTGTGCAAAGATACAAGTTTTTTGCGATATAACAAAATTGTTAGCACTTTTTTTGAAAAAATAATGCCCTAAGTATTTGCGTATAAGGTTTTTATTGCGTATTTTTGTACCGAAAATAGCAAAAATGGAAAAACTGAGATATTATATATTGACTTTATGTCTGTGTCTGTCGGTCTCTTTTGCTGGGGCTTCGAAGGTATGGAACGCTAAGAATATACCTGTACCATACCTGCAGAACTCGACGCAGTATGTGTCTGACCCAGATCATTATATAGACAAACAGGCGCTTGATTCTGCTAATTTCTACTTGGATAAGCTCAACAAGGAGTGCAGGGTACAGAATGTGTTTGTCATTGTGGGCAAAGTGGAAAATGGCGATGCCTTCCGTGTGGCTCAAGATCTGGGCAATGACTACGGTGTGGGAGACAAGAAGACACGTCGTGGTTTGGTGGTGGTTGTGGCTGTCGAAGACCATAAGTACTTCATTGCTCCCGGTATGGGACTTGAGGGGGAGTTGACGGATGTCGACTGTGATGATATCGCCAGGGCTTGTATTGTTCCCAACATGAAAAAGAATATGCCTGCCGAGGCTGTAGTAGCTACGAGCCGTGCTATATATAATAAGGTGAAGAGCGGCAAGACGGGAATTTCGGATATTGATGACGGTACGATAGGCGAGGACGACTGGGTTCTTGTCGTGATTCTGCTTGCCGTCTTCTTCGGTATTCCTGTGTATATGTTGGTACGTTATTTGCTGGAAGTGTTTGGAGTCATTAAGCCCGACACGAGTCAGCGGAATAAGAATAAGCGCTCCTCCCGCCGACATGATGACGACTTTTTCCCGCCTTTCTTTTTCGGAGGAGGCGGAGGCTCTTCGGGTGGCGGCTTCTCTGGAGGCTCCTTTGGCGGAGGTTCCTTTGGCGGTGGAGGAGCCGGCGGAGGATGGTAAGTCTGGGATGCTTGGGAAGAACTTGTCGGGTCGTCTGTTAAGAGCAGGCCCGGTCATCTATTAAGAGCAGGCTCGGTCGTCTATTAAGGGTAAATAGCGTCTTTTATGCATTCCATTTTACGCAATTTGAATTTAGATAAACAGTTATTAAAATAGAATAGAAAATTATGAAGAAAACAGGTTGGATTATTGTAGCAGTAATTGTAGTATTAGTGCTTTGGTTGTTTAGTGGTTACAATGGTTTGGTAAGTTCTCAGGAGGAAGTTACCACCGAGCTTGCCAATGTACAGACTCAGTATCAGCGTCGTGCCGACATGATGCCTCAGCTGGCGAAGATAGTGAAGGCTTATGCCAAGCATGAGCGCGAAACCTTCGAGCAGGTGACAAAGGCCCGTGCTGCCGTGGGACAGGTGAAGCTTGACGCTAATAATCTGACCGAGGCTAACCTGAAGCAGTTTACAGCTGCTCAGGGCGAGTTGACCAACGCTTTCTCCAAGCTCATGTTGGTGGCAGAAAGATATCCTGAGCTCAAGGCAAGCGAGAATTTCAAGTCGCTCCAGATACAGGAGGAAGGCACTGAGAACCGTATCAGCGAGGCCCGTCGCAAGTACAATGAGGCCGTGCAGTCATACAACGTGAAGGTGCGTCGCATGCCCAATGCCATTATCGCCGGTTTGTTTGGTTTTGACACCATGCCGAAGTTTGAGGCTGCTGCCGGTAGTGAAAAAGCACCAGACTTGGATATTTAATCAGCACATAATGCTTTGTTTTTCAAAAATTCTTTGTAACTTTGCAGAGTTTTTAGAAATTAAGGTAAAAAAGATATGAAACAGACCAAGATAGTTGCATCCATCAGCGACCGCCGCTGCGATCAGGACTTTATCCGTAAGTTGTTCTTTGCGGGTATGAATGTGGTTCGTATGAACACCGCTCATGCCTCAGAAGAAGGAATCCGCACCATTGTCAATAATGTAAGAGCTGTATCTCCCCATATCGGTATTCTGATAGACACCAAGGGTCCTGAGGTTCGTACCACAGGAGTCAAGGAGCCTATACATTATAATATAGGTGATGTAGTGAAGATTTTCGGCCGTCCAGAGATGGAGACTTCTCATGATATTGTCAATCTCAGCTATCCCAATATTACCGATGACGTGAAGGTAGGCGACGACCTGCTCTTCGACGATGGCGAGTTGGATATGAAGGTGATCGAGAATACCGGTCCCATGCTGGTGGCTCAGGTGCAGAACGAAGGAACTCTGGGCGCTCACAAGAGTGTCAATGTTCCTGGCGAGCACATCGATCTTCCAGCGCTTACCGAGAAGGACCGCAGGAATATTCTCTTGGCCATCGAGCTTGACATCGACTTCATCGCCCATTCATTTGTGCGTAGTGCTGCCGATGTGAAGGCCGTTCAGGACATTCTGGACGAGCATCATAGCGACATCAAGATTATCTCGAAGATAGAGAATCAGGAAGGTGTCGATAACATCGACGAGATTATTGAGGCTTCTTATGGTATCATGATTGCCCGTGGTGATTTGGGTATTGAGGTGCCTATTGAGAAAATTCCTGGTATTCAGCGTCGCATCATCGACAAGTGCATCAAGGCCAAGAAGCCTGTTATCGTGGCAACACAGATGCTTCATACGATGATTCACAACCCTCGTCCTACTCGTGCCGAGGTGACAGATATTGCCAATGCCATCTTCTATCGTACCGATGCCTTGATGCTTAGTGGCGAGACAGCCAGCGGAAAATATCCACTCGAGGCTGTACAGACCATGGCACGTATTGCAGAACAGGCCGAGAAGGACAAATCGCCCGTCAACGATATTGACCCAATGGAGGTGGGCGATATTGACCAGAAACTCTTCCTGGCCCATGCAGCCATCGAGGCCACCCAGAAGTTGGGTGTTAAGGGAATCATTACCGATGGCGAGACGGGTCAGACAGCCCGCGATCTGGCAGCCTTCCGTGGTCCAAACCCAGTGCTGGCCATCTGCTATAAGGAGAAACTTCAGCGCTGGCTCAACCTGAGTTATGGTGTTATCCCAATCGTACAGAAGGATCAGATTTCTACCAAGGCCATGTTTACAGCCGCTGTACGTATGCTTCGTCAGAAGGGCTATCTGGAGGCAGAGGACAAGATTGCCTATTTGAGCGGTAGCTTCGGTGAAGGTGGTGGTACAACCTTTGTTGAGATCAATAAGGTAAGAAAGATCTTCGACAACAGTTACAGTTTCAACCTTCCTTCCAACGGAATAGAGGATAAATAGCTCAACTTTTGTCTTTGATGAGGAAATTTTAAGCCATCAAAGCTTTCGCATCTTTCCTCAGTGGAGCTCGGATAAGTAAAGATGTCGTGCAAAAATGCGTCGTTTTTTACAATTTGTTGACTAAACATTTGTACATTTAAGAAAAATGACGTATTTTTGCACACAAAACTATAAACGAATTGCCGATAATGAAAAAACTGTTATTAGTTGTAGTAGTAGCTTCTACTATGATTTTGGCACTTAGCGGTTGCCAAAGTGCTAAGCAAGTGGCTTATTTTCAGAATATAGATTCTCTCAATTTGAGCGCATCGAGAATGTTGTATGATGCTAAAATTATGCCAAAAGACCAATTGTCGATTATCGTAAAAGCGGTTAACGAGGATTTGGCAGAGCCATTCAATCTATATTCTAAGTCTATGATGTCTTCTTCACAAAACCAGAATCTTCAATATTACTTGGTTGACAATGAAGGCTTCATCGATTTTCCTGTTGTCGGCAAGATTCATGTAGTGGGCTTGACTGGAAGAGAATGCGAGAATTTGGTGAAATCTAAAATCCAGCCATATTTCAAGGATGGTGAAGTTCCGACGGTAACAGTACGTATGGCGAGTTTCCACGTCGTTGTAACAGGCGAAGTGGGAAGCCCGGGTGTCGTTACAGTACCAAACGAGAAGATGAGCATAGTAGAGGCGTTGGCACAAAGCGGCGACTTAGGCTTGCAGGGTAAACGCAAGAATATTCTGCTTATCCGTGAGGATGCAACTGGCAAAAAGGAAGCGCACCGATTGGATATGACAGATGCCAACCTCATCAATTCTCCTTATTTCTATTTGCAGCAGAACGACATCGTATATGTAGAACCTAATGGAGCCAAGAAAGGTACCGCAGGCCTGAGCAACTCTGTTACATTCTGGATAGGATTGGTTTCCTCAATTTTATCTTTGGCTACACTTACTGTCAGTTTGTGTAAGTAAGGACAAACTTAATTATGAATTTCAATTATATTAAAATATGTGTGGTATCGTAGGATATTTGGGTAAGGGACAGGCTTATCCAGCCCTTATCAAGGGACTCAAACGATTGGAATATCGTGGTTACGACTCGGCTGGTGTAGCTCTTATCAGCAAGGACGGATCACTTAATGTATATAAGGCAAAGGGAAAAGTTGCCGACCTGGAAGCTTACTGTGCCGACAAGGACGTGAGTGGTTCGGTAGGCATTGCCCATACCCGTTGGGCTACCCACGGTGAGCCATCATCAGTCAATGCTCACCCTCACTATTCTTCCTCAAAGAATCTTGCCATCATCCACAACGGCATTATTGAGAATTATGCCGCCATCAAGAAAAACCTGATAGCAAAGGGAGTTGAGTTTAAGAGCGATACTGATACTGAGGTGTTGGTACAGCTTATAGAATATATACAGATTACAAAGAAACTCGACCTGCTGACAGCAGTGCAGGTGGCTCTTCGCCAGGTTATCGGTGCTTATGCCATAGCCTTGCTCGACAAGAATGAACCCAACCAGATTATTGCCGCACGCAAGCAAAGTCCCCTCGTTGTAGGTATTGGCAAGGAAGGTGAGTTCTATCTCGGTTCAGACGCCACACCTATTATAGAATATACCGACAAGGTGGTTTATCTGGAAGATGGCAACATCGCCATCATGCGTCTGGGCGAGGAACTTCAGGTTACCAATATTCAGAACGTGAAGCTGAATCCAGAGATTCAGACTGTCGATATGGACTTGGGGCAGATAGAGAAGGGTGGATTCCCTCACTTCATGCTGAAGGAAATCTTCGAGCAGCCAGAGTGTCTGCGCAACTGTATGCGTGGCCGTGTGGTAAACCGTACGGTAGAAACCCGCGTGATGACCGATGGCGACGAAGCCACAACCAAGAAAGAGACAGAGATGGGCGTAGTGCTCAGTTCTATTACCGACCATCGTCAGCAGCTGCTCAATGCCAAGCGCTTTATCATCGTAGCTTGTGGAACCTCATGGCATGCAGGTTTGATAGGCAAGCAGATGATAGAGAACTATTGTCGTGTGCCAGTAGAGGTAGAGTATGCTTCCGAATTCCGTTACCGCAACCCTGTGGTAACCAGTGACGATGTGGTGATAGCTATTTCTCAGAGTGGCGAGACTGCCGATACCTTGGCTGCCATCAAGTTGGCCAAGGAGAAGGGAGCTTTCATCTATGGCATCTGTAACTCTATCGGCTCCAGCATTGCCCGCGAGACAGATACAGGAACTTACATTCACGTAGGTCCTGAAATCGGTGTGGCATCAACCAAGGCCTTCACCGGTCAGGTGACAGTACTTACTCTTCTTGCATTGGCCATTGGCAATGAGAAGGGAACCATCAGCGCCGACGAGTACCAGAACATTACAGAACAACTTTGGAACATCCCAGAGAAGATGAAGGAGGTGCTGAAGTTGAACAACAAGATAGCCGACCTCAGCCGCACATTCACCTATGCGCACAACTTTATCTATCTGGGTCGTGGCTTCCAGTATCCTGTGGCTTTGGAAGGAGCCTTGAAGTTGAAGGAAATCAGCTATATCCATGCAGAAGGTTATCCTGCTGCAGAAATGAAGCATGGTCCTATCGCTCTTATTGACAGCGATATGCCAGTAGTAGTTATTGCTACACACAACTTCATGTACGAGAAGGTACTCTCCAACATTCAGGAGGTAAAGGCTCGTAATGGACGTGTCATTGCTATTGTCAGCAAGGGCGACGAAACCATTTCCAAGATTGCCGATGAAGTTATCGAACTGCCTGAGACTTTGGAGTGCTTAGAGCCATTATTGGCTACTATCCCTCTTCAGCTCTTGGCGTATCATGTTGCCGTTTGCAAGGGTAAGGATGTTGACCAGCCAAGAAACTTAGCTAAGTCAGTTACAGTCGAATGATATAATTAAGGGAATCGTCATTTATTGACGTTTCCCTTTTTTTATAGAGGGAGGACGCTGCAAATGAAGAATGACAAATAAAGGAGGACTAATGAATGAGGGGAGGAAGAACGATGAGTGAAGATAGAAGGAGGAAGACTATCAACGAAATAAATTTAACTATAAGATATCAAGGATAATAAGCGAGATGGAACCATTAAAACATGAATGCGGCGTGGCAATGATCAGATTGCTCAAGCCTTTATCGTATTACCAGCAGAAGTACGGCACATGGATGTACGCACTCAACAAGCTCTATCTGATGATGGAGAAGCAGCACAACCGTGGCCAGGAAGGAGCAGGTATGGCCTGTGTCAAATTGGGTGGAAAGCCCGGACATGAATACATGTTCCGTGAAAGGGCAGAGGGCAAGAATGCCGTTACAGAGATTTTCGGTAAGGCTAATGCCAACTTCAAGAACCTGACACCCGAGCAGCTTGCCGACGCTCTGTATGCCAAGGAAGAGCTCCCCTTTGCTGGCGAGCTCTATATGGGCCACCTGCGCTATAGCACCACGGGAAAGAGCGGCATACAGTATGTGCACCCTTTCCTGCGCCGCAACAACTGGAAGGCTAAGAACCTCTGTCTTTGTGGCAACTTCAACATGACCAATGTGGATGAGATATTCCAGGAGCTTACACGTCAGGGCCAGAGCCCACGCATCTACAGTGATACCTACATCATGCTCGAACTCATGGGCCATCGTCTGGATCGTGAGGTGGAGCGCAACTTCATTGCTGCCAAGGCGATGGAGATGCAGAATACCGACATCACCAACTATATAGAAGACCACGTGAAGATGAGCAACGTGCTCAAGACAACGATGAAAGACTTTGACGGTGGCTATGTAGTCTGTGGTATTACCGGTTCGGGCGAGATGTTCTCTATGCGCGATCCCTGGGGCATCCGTCCTGCTTTTTACTATAAGAACGACGAGATTGTAGTTGTGGCAAGCGAGCGCCCTGTGTTGCAGACCACCTTCGACCTGGAGGCAGAGGAAGTGCAGGAACTCATGCCAGGTATGGCGCTTCTTGTCAAGAAGAACGGCGAATGCACCATCGAGCGCATCATGGATCAGAAGGGAGATTCAGCCTGCTCGTTCGAGCGCATCTACTTCAGTCGCGGTTCCGACAAGGATATTTATCAGGAGCGCAAGCAGTTGGGCGAGCAGTTGACCCAGCCTATTCTGAAGGCCGTCGATTATGATGTGGACCACACCGTGTTCAGCTACATTCCGAATACTGCCGAAGTGGCTTACTATGGCATGCTGAGCGGATTCAAGAAATATCTCAACGAAACCAAGATAGAGCAGATAGCCAATCTCGACCATGTTCCTTCGAAAGAAGAACTCAACGAAATCCTCGGCGACTTTGTTCGCTCTGAGAAGATAGCCTGGAAAGATATCAAACTTCGTACCTTCATAACAGAGGGCAACAGCCGTAACGACCTGGCGAGCCACGTGTACGATGTAACCTATGGAAGCATCGAACCTAAGGTGGACAACCTGGTCATCATCGACGACAGCATCGTTCGAGGAACTACCTTGAAGGAGAGTATTCTCCGCATCCTCGACCGTCTGCATCCTAAGAAGATTGTCGTTGTGTCGAGTGCTCCACAGATACGCTATCCCGACTATTATGGCATCGATATGGCCCGACTGGAAGAGTTCTGTGTGTTCCGTGCTGCCATCCAGTTGCTGAAAGAACGTAAGATGAGCGACATCATCGAACAGACCTACGAGGCTTGTAAGGCCGAGCTGCTGAAGCCAAAGGAAGAGCAGATCAATCCTGTGCGTGCCATCTACAAGCCATTCACCACCGAGGAGTTGAACGAGAAGATAGTAGAGATGCTCCGACCAGAGGGCATGACGACTCCTATACAACTTGTGTTCCAGAGCATTGAGGGACTGCACGAGGCCATACCCAACCACAAGGGCGACTGGTACTTTACAGGCCATTATCCCACTCCCGGCGGCACCAAGCTTTGCAACCAGTCTTTCGTGAACTACATAGAGAATGTTTATCATAAATAAGTGAAGAACAAAGAGTGGAGAATTCATTTGTTCTTATGAGTATGAAATAAAGAAAAAGAATATCAGATATGAAAAATGTAACCTTAGTTTTGAGCGATGGAACCCAATTCCATGGCAAATCTTTCGGATATGATGCCCCCGTAGCAGGCGAGGTTGTGTTCAACACAGCCATGATGGGCTATCCCGAGAGCTTGACCGACCCTTCTTATGCCGGTCAGTTGATGACACTTACTTACCCACTTGTAGGCAATTATGGTGTGCCACCATTCACTTTCGAGAAAAACGGTTTGCCAACCTTCATGGAGAGTGACAAGATTTATGCTTCTGCCATCATTGTGAGCGATTACAGCGAGCAGTACAGCCACTGGAATGCAGTGGAAAGCCTTGCCGACTGGTTGAAGCGCGAGAAGGTGCCCGGCATTACGGGCATCGACACACGTCAGTTGACTAAGGTGCTTCGTGAGCATGGTGTAATGATGGGTAAGATCATTTTCGACGATGAGCCCGACAACATCCCTGAGGCTAACTACGAGGGAGTAAACTTTGTAGACCAGGTGAGCTGCAAGGAGATTATCCGCTACAACGAGGGAGCCGGCAAGAAAGTGGTACTGGTCGACTGTGGTGTGAAGGCCAACATCATCCGTTGTCTCATCAACAGAGGTGTAGAGGTGATTCGCGTGCCATGGAACTACGATTATACCGATATGGACTTTGATGGTTTGTTCTTGGCCAACGGACCTGGCGACCCTGATATATGCGAGGATGCTGTCAATATCATCCGCAAGCAGATCAGCCAGAGCCGCAAGCCTATCTGTGGTATCTGTATGGGTAATCAGTTGCTTTCCAAGGCAGCCGGTGCTACTATCTACAAGTTGAAGTATGGTCACCGCTCACACAACCAGCCAGTACGCATGGTAGGAACCAACAACTGCTACATCACCTCTCAGAACCACGGTTATGCCGTTGATGCCAAGACATTGGGCAACGATTGGGAGGAACTCTTTGTAAATATGAATGATGGCTCTAACGAGGGTATCCGCCACAAGGTGAACCCTTGGTTCTCAAGCCAGTTCCACCCAGAGGCTTGCTCAGGCCCTGTGGATACAGAGTTCATGTTTGATAAGTTTGTAGAAACACTTAAATAATTAGGAAAAAAAGATGAAAGACGAAAATATAAAGAAAGTGCTCCTCTTGGGTTCAGGAGCCTTGAAGATAGGTGAGGCAGGCGAGTTCGACTACTCTGGTTCGCAGGCATTGAAGGCATTGCGCGAGGAAGGTATCGAGACTGTGCTCATTAACCCTAATATTGCAACCGTACAGACTTCGGAAGGCGTTGCCGACCAGATTTACTTCCTGCCTGTGCAGCCCTACTTCGTAGAGCGTGTCATCCTGAAGGAGAATCCAGACGGAATCCTCCTTAGTTTCGGTGGTCAGACTGCCCTCAACTGTGGTGTCGAGCTTTATCGTCAGGGTATCTTGGAAAAATATAACGTCAAGGTGCTGGGTACTCCTGTACAGGCCATCATGGATACCGAGGACCGCGAGCTCTTCGTCGAGAAGCTTGATGAAATCAACGTGAAGACCATCAAGAGCGAGGCTTGCGAGAACATCGAGCAGACCCGCAAGGCTGCTGCCGAGTTGGGTTATCCTGTCATCATCCGTGCTGCCTATGCCTTGGGTGGACTTGGTTCTGGTTTCGCCGACAACGAGGAGGAACTGAACAAACTCGCCGAGAAAGCTTTCTCTTTCTCTCCACAGGTATTGGTAGAGAAGAGTTTGAAGGGATGGAAGGAGATAGAGTACGAGGTGGTTCGCGACCGCTACGACAACTGTATTACCGTCTGCAACATGGAGAACTTTGACCCATTAGGAATCCATACCGGCGAGAGTATCGTCATCGCTCCTTCTCAGACCTTGAGCAATTCGGAGTATCATAAGCTTCGTGCCCTTGCCATCAAGATTATCCGTCACATCGGAATCGTGGGCGAGTGTAACGTGCAGTATGCCTTCGACCCTAAGAGCGAGGACTATCGCGTCATCGAGGTGAATGCCCGCCTGAGCCGTTCTTCTGCCTTGGCTTCTAAGGCTACAGGTTATCCTTTGGCTTTCGTGGCAGCCAAGCTTGGTATGGGCTACGGACTGTTCGAGTTGAAGAACTCTGTTACCAAGACCACTTCGGCCTTCTTTGAGCCAGCATTGGACTACGTGGTTTGTAAGATTCCTCGTTGGGACTTGTCCAAGTTCCGTGGCGTAGACAAGGAGCTGGGTTCATCTATGAAGTCAGTAGGCGAGGTGATGGCTATCGGCCGCAACTTCGAGGAGGCCATTCAGAAGGGTCTTCGTATGATAGGTCAGGGCATGCACGGCTTCGTAGAGAACAAGGAGCTTGAGATTGATGATATCGATGCAGCCCTGAAGGAGCCAACAGATAAGCGTGTGTTCGTGATTTCCAAGGCCATGCACAAGGGATATACTGTTGACCAGATTCATGAACTCACCAAGATTGACAAGTGGTTCCTCGAGAAACTGAAGCACATCATCGATATCGACGAGGCGATGAAGAAGTGCAACATCAATACTCTGGACAAGGAACTCCTGCGTACCGCCAAGGTATATGGATTTACCGATTTCCAGATTGCGCGTGCCGTGGGTCTTGAACAGGAGTTGGGCAACATGGCTAAGGCCGGTCTTACCGTCCGCAGCCTTCGCAAGAACTATGGCATTCTTCCTGTAGTGAAGCAGATAGACACCCTGGCTGCAGAGTATCCAGCACAGACCAACTACCTCTATGTAACCTACGCAGGTGTGAAGAGCGACATCACCTTCGAGAACGACCATCGTTCCATCATCGTGCTCGGTTCAGGTGCTTACCGCATCGGTTCTTCCGTAGAGTTCGACTGGTGTGGTGTCCAGGCATTGAATACGATTCGCAAGGAGGGTTGGCGCTCAGTGATGATCAACTACAACCCTGAGACCGTATCTACCGACTACGATATGTGCGACCGTCTTTACTTCGACGAGCTCACCTTCGAGCGTGTCATGGATATCATCGAGATGGAGCAGCCTCATGGTGTTATCGTATCAACGGGTGGCCAGATACCAAATAACCTCGCAATGCGTCTTGACGCTCAGAATGTGCCAATCCTGGGTACTGCTGCCAAGGACATCGATAACGCTGAGGACCGTGCCAAGTTCTCTCAGATGCTGACCAACAACGGCATCAACCAGCCAGAGTGGAGCGCCTTGACCTCTATGGAGGATATCGACAAGTTTATCGAGCGTGTTGGTTTCCCTGTACTGGTACGTCCAAGCTACGTGCTCTCTGGTGCAGCGATGAATGTTTGCTCCAATGAGGACGAGTTGAAGCGCTTCCTGCAGTTGGCTGCCAACGTAAGCGAGGATCATCCTGTGGTAGTTAGCAAGTTTATTGAGCATGCCAAGGAGATTGAGATGGATGCCGTGGCTAAGAATGGCGAGGTGATAGCTTATGCCATTTCCGAGCACATCGAGTTCGCCGGTGTTCACTCAGGCGATGCTACCATCCAGTTCCCTCCTCAGAAGTTGTATGTGGAGACTGTTCGCCGTGTGAAGCGAGTAGGCCGTCAGATTGCCAAGGAACTTCATATCAACGGACCTTTCAACATTCAGTTTATGGCTCGCGACAATGATATTCTCGTTATTGAGTGTAACCTTCGTGCCAGCCGTTCGTTCCCATTCGTAAGCAAGGTGTTGAAGATCAACCTCATCGAGTTGGCTACCCGCGTGATGCTCGGTTTGCCAGTAGAGAAGCCACACAAGAACCTCTTCGACCTCGACTATGTAGGTATCAAGGCCAGCCAGTTCAGTTTCAACCGCCTTCAGAAGGCCGACCCAGTATTGGGTGTGGACATGAGCAGTACGGGTGAGGTAGGTTGCTTGGGCGACGATACATCTACTGCCCTTCTGAAGAGTATGCTCTCTGTGGGTCATCGCATTCCTGCCAAGAACATCCTTCTGTCTACCGGTTCAGCCAAGCAGAAAGTTGATATGCTCGATGCTGCCCACATGCTCATCGACCACGGCTACAAGCTCTATGCTACGGGTGGTACCAGCAAGTTCCTGACCGAGAATGGAGTAGAGAACACCCGCGTGCTCTGGCCTTCAGAGGAAGCCGAGGGTGGTGCTCCAAAGGCTTTGGAGATGCTTCACAACCACGAGATTGATATGGTGGTGAATATTCCGAAGAACTTGACCAGCAGCGAGCTTTCAAATGGTTACAAGATTCGTCGTGCAGCCATCGACCTGAATGTGCCATTGATTACCAACAGCCGTCTGGCAAGTGCATTCATCTATGCATTCTGCACCACCAAGCTCGAGGATATCGACATCAAGGCTTGGGGCGAGTATAAGTAATGATTAGTGTGTAGTGTTTAATTAGGCACTACACCTTATATCATATAACAAATCCCTGCTGTAGGAAAGGCTTCCTATGGCAGGGATTTTTGTTATTTGTATGACTATTTTTTGCACATATCCTCAGCTACCATCATAGCAACATTTTGCGTATTTGGAAGTTTGTACGGACGATTGCTCTGTGTTGTGGTAATGATATCATCACCAAGAACCGTCGCCATCTTTGCGATTGTTGCTAAAGTGAGATTATGTGTTCCACTCAGCCAACGGCTTACTTCTGTTTCTGTCTTGCCAAGAGCCTTTGCGAAATCACGCTGTTTCATATTTCGTTCCTGTAATAGTTCAAAGACTCTGTTGGCAATCGCAACGCATAAGTCGACTTGTTTGTTTGTATCCGCAGGAGTAGACTTGCGGATTTCATCCATTAGTTTATTTGTTTTCATACTAAATCCTCCTTGTTATAGTCGATATCTATAGTCAATTCAAGTGGTCCATGTAGATTTGTACCAATGATTGTTCTGATTCTTCTATTTTCAAGTTTCTTTATAATAATGTCTATCGTACATCTTGGGCATATTGATCCTTATAGGTGAGAAGGAATTTTTCAAATTCGGTATATTCCTCACCCTCGAATCTTGGAGAATAAAGGCTGACTTTTTCTCCAGTTTCCAATAGCTCTATTAATAAGTTCTTTTCCATATAACTTATATTTTTGCTGCAAAGATAAACATAAAAGTTGATTTCTTCAAAGATTTTATGTTAAACTTTACTTTTATGTTTAAATTGCAGTTTTATTATCTCAAAAGATAAGTAGGATTTTAGGTTCGGTTTATGAAAAGTGAAGCCTGCCGGCATCACTGCCGGCAGGCTTCTGCGTTTTTAGGGTAGGATAGGATGTATGATATAGAATATCTTGCTTGTATCCGTAGAAATCATGCACATTGCAAGTACACAGGGGTAGTTACTGCTTCCTCAAACTATACTTGCCGTGCTTGTCGAACACGAGCCAATAGAGCACAGGCAGGATGGTGGCGATGAGTACCATCGAGATAAGCGTACCGAAGAAGATAACGGCTCCCATTGGCGACCACAGCGTATTGTTCTCTACCATCATAGGCAGTACGCCTACCGAGGCGGCTGCCGATGTAAGGAAGATAGGGCGCATGCGGCGCTCGCCAGCCTGGAAGGCGGCTTCCTTTACCGATAACCCCTTGTCGCGGCGCAGTTCCTCGGCATAGTCGAGCATGATGATGCCGTTTCTTACCAGGATACCCATCAGGCTCACAATGCCCAATATGCAGGTAAGACTCACGTCGAAACCCGTAACCAGAAGGCCTATCGCTGCACCGAAGATGCAGAGCGACATGGACGAGAGATTCACCAGTGCCAGACTGATGCGCTTGAAATGGAAGAGCAGGATGAAGAAGATGATCAAGGCTGCTATCATCACGCCCGATGTAACCTGAGGAAGGGTTTCGGCATCCTTTTCTGCCATACCGCCAATCTCCCAATCAAGACTGGAATCTAGCGGGAGTTTGGATACTTCCTGCTTCAGTTCGTTGGCCAATCGGTTGGCATTGAATCCCCTTAAAGGTTCACCTATGATAGAGATGGTACGCACGCCGTTTCTGCGTATGATGCTGCCGTCGTGCCAGTCGGGCGAAATCTTAGCCAGCTGGCGGAGTGGAACGCTCGATGTTCCTCCCATCACGGGGATGTATTCATTGGCAAGGTCGCTGTCGTTTTCCGATTTCAGAACCATCTTCACCGGATAGTCGCCTTCCCAAAGGGTGGTCATCGGGATGCCATCGCCAAAATGAATGGCAAGGTCGGCAGAGAGTATGGTCTTGTTCAAACCCAGCCGGTTGGCCTCGGTGGCATCTGGAGTTACCCTGATGCCAGGCTGGGGCTCTTCGTAGTTGGTACGAATCAGGTTGATGCCTTCTATCTTGTGCATGCAGACTTCTATCTTCCTGGCGGCAGCCTTCAGGTCGCCCATGCTGTCGCCGCTCACTCTTACTTCGATAGGGTAGGTGGCGTTGTTGTAATCCATCTGCTTGAAGCGGATGTAGCAGTCGGGAAAATAGTTGGAGTATCGGTCGGCATATCGGTCGAGTACCTCTTCTGTGGCATCGTTATCTACCGTATTCACGATAAACTGTGCAAAGTTCTCACCGCCAATCTGTGGCGCATAGGTGGTGTGGAAACGGGGTGAACCCTGACCAATAAACGTGGTTACGGCTGTTACCTGCGGGTCGCGCTGCAGAATGTGGGCCATAGAATCTGCCACCTGTGCGGTTCTTGCAGCGGTGGTTCCGCTAGGCAGATAGAACTCTACGGCAAACTGGTTTCTCTCGGCGATAGGCATCATTCTCTGCGGAAGATGTACGAAGATGATGGCTCCGGTGCTCACCAGCATGATGCCCACAGCGAGGGTGGTGCGTGGAAAGGCGAAACAGCGTTTCAGCAACCAGGTGTACCCCATCTGCAGATAGTCGAGCGGCTTTTTGCGGGCGTTGGGCTTGTGCTGGCTGCTGATGCCCTGGTGAATCACCATATACTGTAAATAAGGTGTGAGCAGCAGCGAAACCATGAGCGAGATGCTCAGGATGATGAACATGGCCCAGGGGAATGATTTTACGAAATCGCCCATGTCGCCATGCATGGTAAAGAGGAATGGGAAGAAGGTGAGCGAGATACTGAGCGTGGCAGAAAGCACCGACATGAAGAACTCTCTAGGAGCGGCGATGGCTGCATGCCAGCGCGACATGCCATGGCCCAGCTTCTCCATGTAGTTGTCGATGATAACCACGGAATCATCTACCACCATACCCAGTGTTACGATGAGGGCAGCCAGTGTAACGGTGTTCAGCTCCATGCCGAAAAGATAGAATATGCCCACCGACGAGAAGATGGTGATAGGGATGCTGAGGGCTGATACCTCTGCCACGCGGCGCGGCATGAGCAGGATGACCACGATGATGACGGAGATGACCGATATGAGCAGCTCGCGCAGGAAGTTAAGTACCGATTCGCTTACCACCTTGCTCTGGTCGGTAATGGTATTGATGTGTACATCGTCTGGCAGGGACTGTTCAAAATCATCCATCATCTTGTGTACGTCTCTTCCCATCTTCACAATGTCGTTTCCCGGTCGCATTTCAATGGATAGGAGCACGCATTTGTTGCCGTTGCTCTTGATGTATTTATTCAGTTTCGGATATTCTCTTTTAATCTGTGCGATGTCCTTCAGGCGCACGATGTTGCCCTTGGGGTCGGAATATACGATTTGTTCTGCCACATCCCGCTCGTTGTTGTAGGAGTCGGTGATGTGGATGGGCAGGTTGAGGTTGCCCATCTCCAGGTTTCCGCTCATGGTGGTGAAGCCCTGTTGGGCAAGGTTGTTCAGAATCTTATAGGGGCCGATACCGTATTTGGCCAGTTTGTTCTGGTCCAGGCAGATGCTTATCTGTTCGTTTTCCAGTCCGTAGGTTCGCAGGTTCGAGATGGCATCAATGCGGCGCAGTCTGTCTTTCAGCTGGTCTATGTATGTATTCAGTTCCCGATAGGTTTTCTGCTTGCTTTCCATCGTAATGAGCAGGGCAGAGGTATCGGCGATGTCATCCACAGCCTGCAGGGCAAGAACACCCGTAGGAAGGGAGCTCTTGAAGGCCTGCAGGCCATGCTTGAACTTGCTCCAGAAGGCATCCCGGTCCTCCACGTCGCCGTTGAGTTCCAGGAACACGATCAGCATGCCGTCCTTGCTTTGGGTATAGGTCTTTTTCTTGTTCACCTCCTTGTATCCGAAGATGAAGTTTTCCAGCGGTTTAGCCACCCGTTCTTCCACCTCTTCGGATGTAGCGCCCGGATATACGGCTACGCAGGCACCCTGCCTGATGGTGAATTGCGGCATCTCCTGCTTGGGCATGATGCAGATGCCGAGTATGCCTAGAAATACGAGCATGCCCATCAGAAGCATCACGATGTTGTGATTGCACATCGCTGACTCGATGAACGAGCGCTTGATGATGCGGTTGGGCTTCCTGGTGATGCGTGCCTTGATGTGGTCGCGAAGGGCGGTGTCTCTCTCCGGCTTTTTGGAATCCTCCGGTTTGTTTGTCTCTAGCCTTGTCTCTTGATTCATATCTTTTCCCTCCACTTTTTTATCGGTTATCGCTTTTTGCTGTATCTACATTCATTCCTTCCGAAACTTTCTGCTGGCCATTGATGATAACCTGGTCGCCAGCCTTCAGTCCCGAAAGGATGACGATGCCGTCGCCTTCGAAATCGCCGGTAGTTACGGGTTGCTGATGTGCCTTTCCGTTTACCACGGTCCATACGAATCGGGAGTTATCTACATCCAGTTCAATGCTTTGTGGCGGAACGGTGATGTGGGATGGGGTAGCAGCGCTACCCTGCACCTGGGCGTTGCATACCATGCCTGGGAGCAGACGGCCCTGCGGATTGGTGATGCCCACCTTGACATCGTAGGTATGCGAGATGGGGTTGGCATCGATGCCTTTTTCTGAAATCGTTCCCCGGAAAATGGCACCCGAAAGAGCGGCTACCGTCAGTTTAACCTTGTCGCCCACGTGCAGATGAGATATTTCAGCTTCGGGTACGGATACCTTGGCGTTGACTTGTGCCACATTGGCGAGTTTCAGCACAGGCTGTCCAGGGAGCACGTAGGTTCCCAAGTCCACGTTCTTGGCAGCGATGACGCCTGCAAAAGGAGCTGTGAGGGTAGAGTGGGAGAGTTGCTGGCGGGCGATGCTTTCAGCCGCCTTTGCCTGTTCCAGTTTGCTTTCTATCTCCACCCATTTCATATCCGAGATGGTTCCCGACTGGTGCAGGGGCAGGAATCTTCTGTAGGCATCCTGCGCCTGTTTCAGGGTGGTGAGTGTTGCCCGGTGAGCCTCCTTCACGGTGGTAGGGTTGATGGTGGCGAGCAGCTGTCCCTTGCTCACTCTATCTCCTTCTTCCACCCGTATGGAAGTGATGTTCCCGGCTATCTCGAAGCTGAGTGTAGATCCCATCTTTTCCTCGATGGTTCCCACATAGTCTTTCGTTCCCCCCAGGTTTGTATTCCCCACGGAGATAGTCTCAACTTTCACGTTTTTCTTCTCTAGCTTGCTGGATTTTTCGGTGCATCCCGCCAGCATCATACAGCTGATAATGAATGCGACAAGCCATCCCGTTATAACATCTTTCTGTTTCATATTGATTACATTTTGTTGTTTTTTGAAAAGATAATGCAAAGGTATGAATTTTAGCTGAATGCATAGGAAAAATAGGATTAAAAAAGATAAAAAAACAGTTCTTCTTCTACTACGATTTCAACGCCGTTCATAGTTTCAATTTCAGATGGAAATCTCATCATGATTGTTGTAGTGATCGTGGCTGTGATTATCATAGTGTTCATCCTTGTGATGATACGCGACTACCGTCTCTATTATTCTCCTTCATACCGGCCACAGTGCCAACAAAGCCTGAGGAATTTTTGATATTGATATAGAGGAACCGGCACATATATATATGTATATATATGAGAACCGGCACAAAAAAAGGGCTAGCCCATTACCAGGACTAGCCCTCCGTTTTAATTATTTTCTAGGGTGCAATGAAATGTCATCCCGAAAGCTGCTTAGCACGTTATGAGTGATTACTTTACCTCAATGTGCTTAACATCGTCTTTCTTCTCCTCCTTGGCTACCTTAGGAATCTCAATCTTCAAGACACCATCGCTGACCTCAGCAGAAATCTTCTCGTGGTTGGCATCCTCAGGTAAAGCATAACTCTGAGAGTAGCTGCTGTAAGAGAATTCACGACGCAGGTAATGCTCTTCCTTCTTTTCCTCCTTCTTCTCGTTCTTGTTCTCGATAGATACATTCAGATAGCCATCCTTGTCGATGTTCATCTTAACCATATCCTTCTTCAAGCCAGGAGCTGCAATCTCCATTGTGTAAGCTGTAGCATCCTCTTTTACGTTAACAGCAGGAGCTGTGGCGTTCATGTGTGGCATCAATTCGGTATCAAAGAAGTTGTCATTAAACCAACTGTTCAACCAATTTGAAACACTGTTATTTCTACGAGCTAACAACATAATGTAAAACCTCCAAATTATATTTTTCTCGTCCTCTCTTCGCCTTCCGGTTCTGTCGGGATTTCTAATTGTTTATTAATTTATCCTTTTTCTTAATGAACGCTTCGGCTTTCAGGACTCAAGGATTTCGAGAAACCCTCAAATGCCATTGCTTAGGGTTCTTAACGTTCCCATTGCCCTTTCGGCTTCCGCTTTCATCTTATGTATTAGCAAGTTATGTGCCAGATGAATTTTTATATCAGGAGTGAACGGTTTTTGCCAGAATTGGCAATAAATGCTGCAAAAGTGGCATGAAAGTATAATTAATTTAATCATTTCTGCCAAAATATTCCGTTTTCCCTCCTCAGTCATTCCCGTCTGTTGCTTGAAGAACGAATGTATGTTAAACTTTTAATGAGAATACTTTTTCAAGTGAACTCTATCCTTTCAAGTCCTTATCCACCATGGCGCAGACACAAGAGTCTGACCATACATTCTCTGCCGTCTCTACCATGTCGATAATGGTATAGATTGGCAGGATGATACCCATGATGCCGATAGGAGCATTGATGCCGGACATCAGAGATAGGGTCAGAAAATAACATCCCATCGGCACTCCTGCATTACCCACTGCTGAGATAACTGAAATGAAGAGCCAGAGAATCATCGTAGTCCAAGGTAAAGGCATTCCTCCATTCTGCATCAGGAATAAGGAGGTTACGAGGATAAAGGCAGCGCAACCATTCATGTTGATGGTAGTACAGATAGGCAATACGAAGCGGGAAACCTGATTGGAAACTCCCAGTCTATCTTCTGCTGTCTGCATCGTTACCGGCAACGTAGCAGCCGAACTCTTTGTAAACAGAGCCATCAATACTGCCGGCATCATCTTGCCCAGTGTACGCACAGGGTTCAAGCCTCTTGCCAAGAGGAAGAGCGGGAGGATGATGAAGAATTGAATGACATTACCTCCCAGGATAACAGCTACGTACTTTCCTAGAGAAGCCATCACGATACCCGCAGAGAACTGGGCTGAGAGTTGTGCTGCAAAGGCAACGATACCCAGGGGCAAAGCCCAGATTAATCCATGAATCAGCATGAAAAGCAGATCCTGTAATCCAAACAATCCCTTCATCACGACTTCTTTCTTATCGCTTGATGGCATTTTGGTTAAAGCAATACCAGCAGCTGCCGCCAAAATCAGGATGGAGAGTACATTTCCTTCGGCAAACGGCTTGATGATGTTGTTGGGTATTACTCCAAGAATATGGTCATAATAGCTGGTTTCTCCCAGCTTTTGGGGAACATCTGCCATACCGCTCTGCACCAAGGCTGTAGGTAAATTGCCTGGAGAAACGATGTTGTAGAGCACCAGTCCCACTGCTGCAGCTGCTATCGTCGTGAGTAGGGTGTAGGTGATGGCGTGGCGGAATATCTTACCGGTATCTGCCTGGTTGCCCAAGGATGCCAGGGTTGTGATGACTGCCAAGGCTATGGTTGGTACTGCTAGAAGTTGGAATAAGCGGGTATAGACCGTGGCGATGAAATTCATCAGTCCATCCAGCCAGCTGATGCCGAACATACCTAAGACTGCGCCTACTATCAAAGCGCCAATCCATAGTGCCAACTGCCGGGTTTGCTTATTCTTCACTCCTTTTTGCTTACTGCTGCCGGCATTGCTATCCGGCTGTCTATTTCCCATATCATTTATTGTTTTTCCCATGATTTTAAATTATTATTTTTTTAGACAAAAGTATTCTCCTTATTCCAGCCCCCACATATCATTCAGCATACTGATTGCTGACTCCGAGCGGAAAACATGGTCGCGGAAGGTGATGATGCCTTCGGGAGCAAGGTGGGCTTCGAAGGAATTCACCAGGAAATCTGCTTCGAGCAGAATACGATGGTCGGGGCTGGTTACATCCTTATAAGTATGATGGTGGGCAATGAGCCAGCAGATTCTATCTGTCTGCGCGGTTGTGAATCCATCAACTTCTGACAGTACTTTTCTTGCCTCATCAGGACCTAATTCTTCCTGATGCTTGCCATCGCAGTTGCCGTATTTGGCTTCTGAAACGTGAATGCCCACATCGTGAAGAATGGCAGCTGCCTCGAGCACGAAGAGCTCTTCCTGGTTCATTCCCTCTGCTATCGCAATCATACGGGCAAAGTCGTGTACCTTCACGAAATGCTGGATGCGTGGCGCATCGCCACCATCGTATTTTATCATCGCCCTCATCAGTTGGGCGAGTGTCAATTCCTTGTTTGTCATCATTTTATGTTTTAACCAATAAAAAGAATACTAATCGAAGAGCTTCTTCCAAATCCACAATACCGCTATGGCGCCGATGACGCAGAAGACGAAGTTGGTAAGATAACCCTTGCCAAACAGTTCTATGTTCAGCAGATTGCTGATGATGGCGCCGGCATAACTGCCCACAATACCTATGAATAGGTTCATACAACATCCTTTGCCTTCGCCGCTCATGATGCGGTTGGCAATATAGCCAATGAAAATTCCCGTAAGGATTGGCCACGCTGTGAAATCTGCAATGTGTTCTAACATACTCTTTTTCCCACTTCGTTCGTTTTGTTCTTTATTGATGGATGTAATCCAGAATCTGCTCTGCGTGAATCTTGGTCTTGATTTCCTTAGGAGTGAAGATTTTTTCGATGATGCCTTCTTCGTTGACGAGATAGGTGGTGCGGAGGATTCCGATGGTCTTTCTGCCACAGGTTGTCTTCTCGCCCCAGCAGCCGAGTTCCTGCAATAGGGTAGTCTCGGTATCCGCAATAAGAGGAAACTGTAGGCCCTTAGTTTCGGCAAACTTCTTCTGCAAAGCCTGCTTGTCCTTGCTCACGCCGATAATCTCGTAACCTGCAGCTGCCAACTCCTCTTTGTGAGCCTGCAAAGAACAAGCCTCAGCTGTACAACCGCTGGTGTTGGCTTTCGGATAACTGTAGAGTACTATCTTGCGACCCCGAAAGTCGCTTGCCTTGATCTCACGTCCGTCCTGGTCTATGCCAAGAATCTCTGGTATTTTATCTCCTATATTCATAATTGTAATTGTTAATTTTGTTTTCTGTTCTTTTTATCACAAACTTTTGATGATAAATACAATGCATGGTTACGGCAATTTATTGCCTTGCCTTGACCACTTTTACAACAAAGGAAAATTTCTTGTTCTTTATAGGAAAGTAAGATGATTTTGCAGATGCTTTATGGAGAATATGGGCTCAGTTATTTGTCATTGTAATGTCCTTCTACATCTAATACAAGGACAGTTATGACTTCATCATGAATCTCATAGATGATTCTGTCATGAGCAGTGATAAAAAATAGAGTTTCCTCCTACCAAAGCCTCAGGATGACCGATACCTGTTCTTGGGTGATCCATGAGTTCGTGATATATCTTTTAATATTTTTTTTGAATAGCTTTGGATTGGATTTCTTCCATTTCTTGATGACATCTTCTGCACTCTTGGATGTAATGACTGTGTAAATCATAAACTCGCAAAGTAATTGTCTATATCATCATGAGATTTCAATGTGGTATATTGACCACAATGAATTTCCTCTCTCACCTTGTCTATCTTATCCTGCAAGTCGGGAGTAATGACATTTTCTTCCACAGTCTTGTCCTTTCTCATGACATCCGTTAGAATAGATTCCACGTAATTGTTAAGGCTGCAATTAGTAGCCTTAGCACGTTCCTTTAGCTCCTCGAGAAGCTCTGATGGTAGCCTGAATGAAGTAGGCACGCGTAATGTTGATGAACTCATATTCTTCGTTTTAATTCTTATTTGTTGCAAAGATAATACAAACAAGTGCAATGAAAGCTTGCTTTCAAATTGCCGAGTGCAGCTTATCTTCTGCAAAGATAATAAAAATGCAGGGAATCAAGGTGATTCTTATGATTTTTAACACTGATAATATCGTTCGTTTATATTGGTTTTGCAATGATACGCTCATGGTTGTTCCTGTTAGTACATTGATTCATCTTTGCAATGAGTTCACAATAGTAATTTAAAGCTTTATCATAATCAAAAAATCTAAGATAACCGGTCATGGCAATTACTTTTCTAAATGTTCAACTTCTTTTTTGCAAAAATACACAAAAAAAATAAGATAAGCGCACGTATTTCTGAAATATTTATTATTTTTGCAGATACATTCTTCCGCAGAAAGCCCGAAGGGCTGAGCGGGTGGGTGTGACTTTTATGGAATAGAGCGTTTGCTTACGCTCATCTGCGCAATCGTAAACTTCGCAACTTTACAAGCTGTTAGCAGGTGTGGCAATGAGTGAATGCTCACGGTAGGTGTATTTTATATCCTGCTGCGAATCTTCATATATATACTGTAGCTTTGTTATGGTATCATATATGTCATACGTATTCGTATGCGGATTTTTATATACCATAGCGTGGGCTTTCTGCATTGTCCGTCTCAACAGCAAGGGCAGTGCGAAGGCCTACGATTGGGGATGGACGAGGCGAATCCCCACGCTCCTTTTTTGTAGAAGGAAAAACTAATTTATTAAGTTTTCCGGTTCTTGGGGATTCTATCGGAGTTTAAAGTGATAGAAACAATATGCCTTCACCTTTTGCTAGAGTAGTATGGAATAAGTATGAAGCGGCTTTGCTTGTGGACACTTATGAAAAAGTGGCCAAAGGTGAATTGGCTCGCAAAGTTGCAGTTGCCAAACTATCTAAACGCCTTCGATATAGAAAGATAAAGAATGGAATCGAAGTAAATGAAAAGTATAGAAACGAGAATGGTATCCAGCTTCAATTGTCGATAATGGAAAATATCTTAACTAATGGAGAAAAAGGATTGACTTCTCGTTCTCGTCTTTTTGAAGATGTTGCTCAACTTGCAACTGAAAACCATGACGTATATATAGAATTGCTTCAAGAGGCGATTCAAATGTATCCCGAACCATTGGACACAGAAAGAAAGCAACCGGAAGTATCTTTAGAACAACCAGTGCTTGTGGAAGAATCTGTTCCACAAGAAAATTTGTTGCTGAATAGAGTAAAGAAAGTGCTTTCGGAAAAGTTCCCAAAAGGCATACGTTTAAACTCTGCCATTGACAAAAAGCGTTTTTATAAGAGTTATGAGGAGATTATTGGATCTTCTTTGGAGATTGCAGATGATGATCTCTTCAATATGGTGACTTCTTGTGGAATAGAGTCTGATGGAAAGATATATGTTGCTTCTGAGTTGATTCCTTCTGATTTGCAGGATGAGATTGATTCTTTTATTGATGTGACATTAGATTCAGGCAAGGAATTTGTCTTTTATGAAAGTCTATTTAGTCATTTCAAAGAGGAGTTGCTTGATACACCTATTGCCAATGTCTCAATGTTGTGTACTTGGTTACAATACAAATATGAAAAGGAATTTTACTTTGATAAAGAGTATATGACTCGTGATCGCTATATTGATATTGATATAGATCATGAGGTCATATCATATATGCGTGAGCAATGGCAGGTGAAAAGCGAAGATGAGGTTGTTAAGGCCTTGGATTATCTTCCTGAAGATTCTGTTAGAACAGCTTTCAATCGCAATACAAACGTATTGATTGCCGCAACTCGTGGAATGCGATTCCATATGGATAAGTTTGAGGTTAATGAAGAAGAGTTGAAGGATATAATCTTCATTATAGAAACAACGATAGAAAAGTTCAAATTTATTGGAGCAGACGAACTCTTAGAGTGCATTCACCAAAAACTTCCTCAGGTTATAAGTAATAATTCTGATATTCCTGAACTTGGAATCAGAAAAGCTTTGGCAGTGCGGTTAGCCGATAAGTTTGATTTCAATAATGCCGTTATAAGCAAGAAGGGAGTTAAGTTATCAGCACGAGAAGCTTTACTTGCTTTTGCCAAAAGTCATGAGGAGTTTACTTTGGAAGAAGTTGATAAGCTTGCACAGTCTTTGGGTACCGTTATAAACTATCACTTAGAGCCATTGTTGGAATATAGTATTCGCATCAATGATAAAGAGTTTGTTGCTAAAGAAAAAGTACATTTTGATGTGGAAAGTATAGATAAATATCTTAAGGAGCATATCGATCATAAAGTGTATTCGATACCACTTAAGAGTATTCATAACTTTGCCACATTTCCAGAGTGTAATTATCCTTGGACTTCACGTTTATTAGAAAGTTACTTGTTGACAGCGAGTAATAGGTTCAGATTATATTTTAGTGACTATCTGAACAAAAATAATGTATGTGGAGTTATTTCATATAAACTTCCAGATTTGTCATTCAATTTTTTGATGGAAATTGCTTTGGCAAGAAACAATGTGAAGTTGGCTAAGAAAGAAGCTTTAGAGTATCTTGCAACTGAAGGATATATCGTACAAAGAAGAAATTCTGATATTGAAGAAATCCTGGCAGATGCAAGTCAGCTTAGAGAAATAGATAATAATAATAATAACAATAAAATTATATAACGAACAATGTATTCATATACTTGGGATATAGAGACAGGAGGATTCTTGCTGAATAGTACACCATTACAATTCAGTAAGGAACCACGACCTGTATATAGCAAGGAACTTGATATACTGGGATTCGATAAGTACTGGAAGTATGACAAAGATGATTCTGCTCCTTTGATGTGGGCAGAAGCTAACAACTATATATATAAAGGTAGAGTTGTTGCCCAAACAAAGGGTGGTTCATATTATACTGCTCCAATGATAAAAATTATCGAAGAACCAGAACCTGATGGCATTAAATTGTCGCCAGTTAATATAAAATTGATGGTTTTAAAGAATGAAAAAATCTTTGAAGCATTAGTTGCTGATACAATAAAAAAAGCGTATAATACTTATCTTTCTTATAAGAATAAAGTTGATATATTTCATGTGTCTTATAGTGGAGGTAAAGATAGTGAAGTTGCTTTAGATATTGTTCAGAGAGCGTTGCCTCATGATTCTTTTGTGGTCATATTTGGTGATACCGGAATGGAATTTCCTGATACATATAATTCTGTTGAACTTGCAAGGAAAAAATGTGAATTGGGAGGTATTAGATTCTATGTAGCGAAGTCACATTTAAAACCTACAGATTCTTGGAGAAAATTTGGACCTCCATCAGCAACAATTAGATGGTGCTGTAGTGTTCACAAGACAACACCTCAACTATTATTGATAAAAGATTTAGTTGGAAAGCATGCTGTTACAGAAATGGCTTTTGTCGGTGTTAGAGGAGACGAGAGTTTAAGAAGAAGTGGCTATGATTATGTTTCTTATGGTACAAAACATAAGGGACAGTATAGTTGTAATCCAATATTGGCATGGAATTCTGCAGAAGTCTATCTTTATATTTATGCAAATGGGCTACATTTGAACGATGCTTATAAACGTGGAAATACTAGAGCAGGTTGTTTGGTTTGCCCAATGTCTACAAATAGAAATGACTATCTCAATAACTTATGTTATCGTAGTTCCACACAACCATTGTTGGAAATAATTCATGATTTGGATGTAGCAGATAAAGGAAATGAAGAAAAAATTAAGAGCTATATAGAAAATAATGGATGGAAGGCTAGAAAAAATGGTAGAGATTTAGCTATCTCTCCGAAGGATTATGATGAGTCTGTTATTGGGCATAATCTGGTTATAACATTTCATGATGTTATGGATGACTGGTTACAATGGCTTAAAACTATAGGCTCCTATATTATCGATGAAGAAGCTGGACATGTGATAGTAGATACAAACAATGGAAAATATTCATTGGATTTTTTACGATTACAAGAGCATTATATTCGTATATCTGTACAAAATAGCAATAAGCCTGCAGATTCTCTTTTTATAAAAAAGTTACGTGTTATTTGTAGGAAAAGTCATTATTGTGTTTCTTGTATGGTTTGTGCGGCAAATTGTAAATTTGGAAACTTGCAATTTGATTCTAGTGGTCAGCTGACAATATCGGACAAGTGTACAAAATGTGGTAAATGCTTAGAAATAGATACAGGATGTTATGTATATAAATCTTTATGGTTATCAAAAGGGTTAGGTAGTATGAATAAAAAGAAATCAATAGACAGTTATGCAGCACATGGACCCAAAATAGAATGGTTCCAGGAATATGTAAAATTAGCTGATCGTTTTAAAACGGAAAACTCATTAGGAAATAATCAGGTTCCTGCATTTAATCGTTTTTTGCGAGATTCAGGTATTCTTGTAGGGGATACTGAGAGTTATCTTGGTGTAATGCTTCGAAATAGTAATCTTGAAGATTATAATGTATGGGCTTTGATGCTGGTTAATTTAGCATATACTCCTGAAGTTGGATGGTATATGGCAAATTTTGACATAAATGAGACTTTCGCACAGAGTTCTATCGTAAATAAGTTAAGTACAACCGAGGGAGTTAGTGCAAGTGCTTTGAAATCAATACCTGCTGCATTGAAGAGAATTTCAGCTCTTCCTTTAAATGCAGTTGGTTTTGGCTTTACAGAAAAAGCGTCAAAGGAAGATGGAGGGACTCGCTTTATACGTACATCATGGCTTTCTCCAGAACCAAAAGTAATACTCTATAGTTTGTACAAATTTGCAGAGGCTTGTGATGGCTATTATCAATTTACTATGTCTCGTCTTTATGACAATAATGTAGTGAGTGATGGAGTTAGTCCTGTGAAAATATTTGGAATTGAGGAAGAGGAAATGAAGAAAATGTTGAAGGGCTTATCTATCAAGTACCCAGAGTTTATCAGTGCAACATTTACCTTGGATCTCGATAATATTAATTTGAGGGAGGATAAGACTGCGCAAGATGTGCTTGAATTATTCTAATAATTGGTAAAATAGGATACTGACAAATATAAAAATATGGAGAATTATCGCAAATATTTCGATATAGATCCTGATTACTTTCCAGCAGTCAATGCTGACGTAATCAAGAAGGAACCTGATTTGTGGAAAAAATACTATCCACATGAGACTTTTGTGAAGCTATTGAAGCAAACTGTTAGTGTTTTGGAGCGCAAACAGAAACTTAATATTTGGGTGGAAGGTGCATACGGTACAGGTAAATCGCATGCTGTTCTTACACTCAAGCACTTGCTTGATGCAAATAACAAAGAAGTTGAGGCTTATTTCAACGAGTTTGGATTAGACCAAGATTTGTGTAATAAACTTGTAGCTATAAAGTCACAAGGAAAGGTAATTACTGTTCATCGTTATGGATCATCAAATATCTATAGCGATAACGACTTGTTTCTTGCTATGCAGGAAAGCATTGAAAAGGCATTGAATGATGCTGGTATAGAGAATGCTGGACCAAAAGCGTTGAAGGATGGTATCATCAAATATCTCTCAGATGATGAGAATAAGCAAAGTTTTGGTGTTTATGTAGAAGGTAGTTATAAAGAGCTGTTTGGTGGTGAATGTGTTGATGAGATTGTTGAAAACCTCAGAAACTATGAAGGTCAGGCACTTCTTACTTTGATGAATAAGATTTTCCGTATTGCTAATGAGAAGAATATTAAAGCGTTCTCGTTGGATAGTGAAACAATGGTAGCTTGGATAACAGAAGTTATTCATGCCAATAGTTTAAAGGCTCTTGTTTTTATTTGGGATGAGTTTACTGAATACTTTAGCAATAACACGCATCGACTGACAGGATTCCAAAGAATTTTGGACTTCAGCCAGACGGAGCCATTTTGCTTTATCCCTGTTACACACCGAAGCGAGGCTGGTATAGATGATGCAGATGCAGACAAACCGAAGATTCTTGGTCGTTTCATAAAGCCGACTTGTATTATTGAATTGCCTGAAAACATGGCATTTCAGTTGATGGGCGCAGCTATGAAAATTTCTGAAGATTCTATGGTAAAAAAGGAGTGGGAAGAAATCTTATTTGATTTGGAAGAACGTACAGGATATTCACGAAAAAGAATCAAACAAAGTGCGGGAATTGAGGATAAACAATTACGTGGTATTTTGCCGATTCATCCTTATGCTGCAAGTTTGCTGAAGCATATCTCTGCCTCTTTTGCAAGTAATCAGCGTAGTATGTTTGATTTCATTAAGAATAGTGGTAATGAGGATTTGAAAGGTTTTCAGTGGTATATAGACAAATTTGGTCCTTACTCAGAGAATCCTTTCTTAACTGTTGATTTGTTGTGGGGATTCTTCTATGATAACGGTAAGAATGATTTGTCACAAAATATTCGTCAGATATTAGACCGTTATGCAAATTTGGCTAAACAGCTGGATGATGAAGAACAGAAAGTCTTGAAGACGATTTTGTTGTTTCAGGCAATGTCGGAAAGTGCCAGTGACCAGATTGATATATTCTTACCTAATGAGAATAATTTAAATCTAGCATTTGAAGGTACTGATTTCGAAAGTGGTCAGGCGGTGAAGTGTGCAGAAAAGTTAGTACGTGAAAAAGTCATTTATAAGAAGACTCTAAAGGATGGTTCTTTCTTGTATTCTATTTTAACGGGAGAAATGGATGCAAGTGAAATTGATAAGAAAAAGGCGTTGTATGAAGGCAAAACAACAAGTAGTATCATAAAAGATGGAGACTTTAAAGATACGATTGAGATTCCTAATGACTTGAAATTGCGTTTTAAGTTAGAATATGCAGCTTGTACTGATTTTGATATAACAGCAAAGAAATTTATTAATGCTGCAACAGATGATAATAGACATTTCTATGTGGTATGCTGTTTGTCAAAAAATGTAAGTGAAAGTATCTCTATAACAAAGAAAATTGCAGAGATGCGCAAGAAGTATTCTGATAGTGAAGTTATCTTTATTGATTGTGGACGAACACTTCTTGGGGATGATAAATTCGCAGAATGGGTGACAAATATGGCAACGTCTAACTATTATACGAGTAAAGATAATAACCAATCAAGTCAGTATTTCCGATATGCAACTAATGTTTTGACAGACTGGCGAACTAGAATAAAACAAGGACAGTTTGTGCTTTACACAAAAGCTAATCCTTCTGGAGAAATCTTTAATAGTATGGAGGCCTTAGGTGAAGAACTGAGAACTTTTGATAAGAAAAGATTCCCGTTGGCGTTAGAGTGCAACTATAAATCTGCTAACAACTGGTGGTCAGCAAATAGTTTAGGTGTTGGAGTTGAGTGTGGTGTTAATCAGGTAATCAAGGGTACTTATAGTAATAAAATTGCAAGATTGGAAGAGATGTTATCAAATGCTTTAGGTAATCCTAATTATTGGACAGACTATCCTGCTGATTGCATTTCTCGTGTCAAGACAGATCTTAACGAGTTTGTCGGTAGTATAATGGAGAAGGAAGGTAGAATTTCTATCCTATCAATCTATGACTTCTTAAAAGGTGAACCATACGGTTATTTGCCTTGTAATATGACAGCATTCTTTATGGGCTTCTTACTTAAAGAGTATGTTGATGATAAATACTCTTGGAGTGATGGTTTGTCAAGTGACAATATGTCATTGAACAAAATAAAGGAAATGATAGAAGAGGTTATAAAGCATGATAATACTCCAAACTCTCGTTATCGTGACAAGTATATTGTTACTATGACACCTGAGGAAAAGGCCTTTATTGATGGAACTTCAATGGTATTTGAAATCGTGAAGGGAAGTTGTTCTTCTGTTGAGGCGGCTCGTGATAGAATTCGTGCCAAGATGAAGCAAAGCTTGTACTTCCCAATCTGGACTGTACGCGAGATTCTGAATGATGTCAATTTAAAAACTTCAGAAAGTGTCATCAGAGAACTTCTTGTTGATTATCAAGATTTGGCGAATAATACAACCAACATGTCTGAAAGCGATATTGCAAATAGCATAGGACGAAAGTTTATCAAAAATGTTAATGCCGCAGAAGATTTGCATAAGCTCCTCACAGAAGCGAATTGTAAGAAAGGAATGCTCAAGTATCTTGATGGATATAAAGATGGGGAGTTGCCAAAGTTAGCAGAAAGTATTGGCGATGGTGGTCAGTATATTAATAGTTTAAAGAAGAAGTTTGATGCAGGAGAAGCTAATTGGGTCTGGAAAAAGGAGACTGTTAATCAGCAGATTGACGCTGTTATCCTGGAATACCAAATTACTGCTATAACAGGTGCTCTCTTGGGTAGTTGTAAGAGTTACATGGAGGCATTGAAGGCTTGGAACGAGAAAATCAATAACATCAAGTTGGCTTATGAAACCATCAAGAATGATGTTGGCGATTTGTTACCATTGCTTGCAGTCTTGAAGGAGTTGAAACAACAGGGGCATTTGCAGGAAAACAAGAAAGTGGAATTTCTTGAATTGTTGCAGAATTATGGAGAAAGCTTCAATAAATTCTATACTTCTCAATTTGAATTATTCTGTACATCTTGTGAATTCTATCTTCAGAACTTGAATGACTCAGACAGAGAGAAGGTGTTTGGAAGGATGCAAAGTGGCTGCTTTACCAATGATAATGCTTCCTATAATAAAAAGGTAGAAGAGGTTGTTAATCAATATCGTAAAGAGTTAGGATCTATTCGCTTGAAGAATATTTGGAAAGAGAAGACTCAGACAGATAGTCCTCGTAAGTGGAGTGAGGTAAACAAGATGCCAATTCTTGCTATGATTCCAGATGATGAGCTGGTTGATTGTCGTAGAATATTCGGCATATTGAGCAGTCCTAACCCAACTGATAAGGACGTGAATATAGCATTGACATATTTGGAAAGCTTTACACATTGGAGTGAATTGAATGATGAGGCTGCAAAGGATAATGCGTTCAAAGCTAGATTTCTGGAAGATAAATCTGTATTGTTGCAAAATATCTCTGAGGTAAAAGAATATGTTGAAAGTCATGTTTCGGACAGTCCTTATAACTGGATGGAAAATCCTAATGTGACAAAGGCGATAGACCGATTTGCAGATGCAGAATACTCATTAGTTGGATGTGATTTAGCTATTCAGAAGATTGATTCTATGAATCCAGAGGATGTGAAAAGATATTTGAAAGAGCTGATTAAAAACAATATGAAGGTTGGTCTTCAAATTATTATAAACAACTAACGCTTTTAGCGTATGAAGTACGAAGATGTTATAAATAGAATCGACAGATACATAAAGTCGGATAAGTATCAACCTATAATTGTAGATATGCCGAATATCCACTTGTATAAGAAGATAATAGGGCATTACAATGTAGGCTGTTATGACATACAGAAAGCTTCCTCATTTTGTATGGAGGAAGGGTTACCATTAATGGACAAGCTACAATATAGCTTGTCCATGGTTGATGGTGTTGTCTTTTTGAAGGGGTTATCTTGCTATCTGAAACTACAAGGTGAATTGTCTTTGCAAAAAAGTTTGCGTTCCTTGTTAGACCTTTCGTTGAAAGGAAAGTTGATTGTATTTACTTTCAATTGTGCTAGTGTACTTTCTAAAATGGACAATCGATTGCTGGCTGCTGGTAGAATTTCTATCGTTGATGGTGAACCATCTTGTCAGCTATCCTTATGTTTCATTAATCCGAAGTTAGCTAGTTCTGTTCCTGCAGGAATCAAAGGTATAAATAAATTGCAGGAAATGGAGACTTTCTTGGAAGAAGACAACCCAAGTATCAGTGTTATAACGAAGAAAACTAGAGCTGTTTTTCCAAACTCCATGTTCGATATAATTGAGTATTCTTCTGAATATCAGGTATTGGCAGAACAGAATTTGGATTTGGCAAATGTTGGAGAGACCGCTGGAACCGAATCGCAATGGGCGTATCTGTTGAAAGAAATGGAAAATTACGAAGATTGGCATCAATATGTTGTATCTGTATTTGGTTCAAATCTGGCAGATTGCATCAATGGCTTTGCTCAGTATGATAGCAATAAGCGGTGGATATATTTTCTGGCATTGGTAACTAGTGGTGTAAAGGGCAATGAGTACTTGACTTATGTTATTTCAAAGTCGAAGACTTTTGATGATTTTATTATGCAGGCTTTCTGTGCCATTTTGAAAATTCCTGTGGGAGATCCAAACTTTCAAAAATATTATGATGAGAGAAAGGTTATAACTTCGAACTTGGCAGATTATTCTGATAGCTTGGATTGCTTCTGTAAGCAAGTCTATGGAAAGGAAGAGGATGGTATTTTCTATCTTACAGATAACACAAGAAAAGAAAAAGAGCATATCATTGAATTAATAGGTAAATACAAATACTCTGCTAGTCAATTGGCAGAAATATTACCAAGAGTTTATAGTGACTTGGCTACGTATCTGAAACCTTATAATTATTCAAATGATTTTCTAAACAGGTACTTCACTCAGTATAAATACTGTAAGGTTATTAATTCCATTTCTGATGAGATGACTCAGATGGTTGCAGAACAATCAGTGAAGCGTGAGTATAATGTTTGGTTACAGCCCCGTTCTGTTTATGTGGACAAGTTGGAAAAGAATCCTGTAAATTCTGTGTTGTATTTTATGGATGCAATGGGTGCTGAGTATCTAGGCTATTTGCAGAGTAAATGCTTTGACAATGGTTTGGAGTTTACCGCTAATATAGCTCGTTGTAATTTGCCTTCGATTACTTCAATGAATAAGGAGTTTGAGGTTGATTTTCAACATGCAGGATGCAAGGTGTATAGTAATAAGAATATAGATGAGTTAAAACATGATGGAACTTTTACCTATGACTATGAAGGTAATAAATCTCCAATCCATCTTGTTGAAGAAATCGATATCTTGAATAAACTTGTTACTCAGTTAAAAGCAATGCCGAAAGAAGAAACAGCTTATGTTATTGCTGACCATGGAGCTACTAGGTTGGCAGTTATTAATGAGAAAGAAAACAAGTGGGAAGTTTCTGAAAAAGGAATACACTCTGGAAGATGTTGCCCGAAAACAGACATTTCAGAGAAGCCACAATATGCAACAGAAGAAAATGATTTCTGGTGTCTTGCTAATTATGATAGATTCAAAGGTGGACGAAAGGCACTGGTAGAGGTGCATGGTGGTGCTACTTTAGAAGAAGTAGTTGTACCTGTTATTACGGTCAAGAAAAAAAATAATTCTGTAAATTGTAAGCTTGTTGATAATAAGCCTATAATGGTAAGCTTCAAGAAGAAGGCTAGATTGAAATTGTTTGTTGATGTTGATTCTGAGGATATGACGATTTCTGTTAATGGTATTTTTTATGCCTTGAAGAAAACGGAAATAAACTATCAATACTATGCAGAGATGCCAGAGGTAAAAACTGTAGGCGAGTATCTATGTGATGTATATAGAGATGATACCCTTATTGCGAAGAACATAATGTTTGAAGTAAAGAAGGAGGGTGCATCTGAACGTAAATTCTTTTAAACAATAAAGATGGAGACAAAACTTAAAGAATATTTCGATGATATGGTTGTCTTTAAGGACTTGAAAGAAAGTAATTTCTTCAAGGACTTGAATTTGCCTTCGTTTCTTCGTGATTGGCTCTTGAAGATGTTTGAGAACGAGGAAGGTAAGTTTGATGTTGAGGAATTAACCAACTTTGTTAAGACTTATATTCCTTCGAAAACAGAATGGATTGGTATCAAGAATCGTATTGTTGTAGAAAACGAGCGAGTAAAATTGCTTACAAGAATCTCTGTAGATATAAACATTACGACTCATGAAGTTTCATTTTCATTGCCTGATTTTGGATTGGGTAATAAAGAGACGATTATTGATTCAAATGTGTGGGATGAATGTAAGGATGATTTAATAAAGGCAAAGGAGACATGGGGCGTTGTTGAATTGGGGTATCGTTATCCTGAAGGTAAAATAAAGGGAAAAATAAAACTCATTAGCTTCCAGAACTTTTGTCCATACGAGATTGACCTTGACTACTATAAGGATGTCAGAAAAGAATTCTCAATTCATGAATGGATTGATGTGTTGTTGGGAGCAATAGACTATAATGCTTCGGGATATGAAGACGAGCATCAGAAGCTAGCAATGCTGACACGACTATTACCATTTGTGGAGAAGAGATTGAATCTGATTGAACTTGCGCCGAAAGGTACCGGTAAGTCGTACTTGTTTGGTGGAGTCAGCCGCTATGGCTATCTATCTGCGGGTAAGATGACACGAGCAAAATTGTTCTATGATTTGGCACGTCGTGAGGAAGGTCTTGTTTTTTATCATGACTATATTGCTTTTGATGAGATCCAGAAAGTTGAGTTTGATAATATCAATGAAATGACTCAAACGCTTCAAGGCTATATGGAGCAGGGAACGGTGAAAATCGGTGATAAGGATGATGTTGCTGATGCTGGTTTTGTTATGTTAGGAAACATTGATGAGACGAAGATGGATGAATATCAGAATATGTTTGAGGATTTGCCGTCTTTGTTCCGAACTAGTGCTTTGATGGATCGTATTCATGGATTTATCAAGGGCTGGGATATTCCTCGTATGAATGAGGGGCTGAAAATATCTGGTTGGGCATTAAACTCGGAATACTTCTCATCCATCATGCACCTGTTGCGTGACGATATATCTTATCGTGCCATCGTTGATAGAATGGTGGAGTATCCTGCTAATGCAGATACACGTGATACGGAAGCAATTAAGCGTATAGCTACAGCTTATCTGAAATTACTGTTTCCTCATGTGCGTTCTATGCAAGATATTAAACCATCGGAATTCAATGCTTATTGCTTGACTCCTGCTAGAAAGATGCGCCAAATAATAGTTAGACAAATGGGTATGATAGATTTGCAGTATAAAGGCAAGAATGTACCAACTTTTTTAATTCGTGATTATGAGTAAAGTATATAGTTGTATAGCATGTGGTAAGAAATATCTTGATAAGAATACAATAGGTATCAACAAGAAATTACTTGGTGAGGACATTACATCCTTTTACTGTATGGATTGTTTGGCAGATTATCTAAGTTGTGAAGTTCAAGACATATTGGATAAAATAGAAGAATTTAAAGAGGAAGGATGTAAACTCTTTAGTTAAAAGGAGGTTCTATGAAAGAATATGTATATGCTGATAATGCAGCTACGTCTCGTCTAAGCAATAAGGCTTTTGAGGGCATGTTACCGTACTTACAAAATGAGTACGGCAATGCTTCTCAGTTATATTCTTTTGCTCGTTTGCCGAAGAAGGCATTAAAAGAGGCAAGACAAGTTATTGCTAATTGTATAGGTGCACAGCCCAGTGAAATCTTTTTTACTTCTTGCGGTACTGAGAGTGACAATTGGGTTATTAATGGTGCTGTTCAACAAGGTCTGCCTATAGTTACTTCTTCTATCGAGCATCATGCGATATTAAGACCTTGTGAGTCTGCAAAACGGTGTGGATGTTCAGTCTCATTATTGCCTGTAACTAAAGAGGGTATAGTTCTTTCATCCTCCGTTAAAGAGGTGGTACACTCATCTTGTGGTTTATTGTCTGTAATGTATGCAAACAATGAAATAGGAACAATTCAGCCGATAAAAGAATTGGCAACAATTGCTCACGAAAATGGTTGGTTGATGCATACAGATGCTGTTCAAGCTATGGGGCATACTCGAATTAATGTTCGAGAGTTGGGTATAGATATGCTCTCTGCATCTGCACATAAATTTAATGGTCCAAAGGGGATTGGCTTTCTTTATATTAAAGAAGGAATCGATTGGCCTTCACTGATAAAAGGAGGTGCGCAAGAAAAAGGACTGAGAGCTGGTACAGAGAATGTTGCCTCGATTATGGGTATGGCTACTGCCTTAGAAGAGAATGTCGCTTCAGTCAGTGAAAATGAAGCCTATTTGTCTCATTTGGAAGAGATGCTCATTTCGAATTTGTCTGATTCGGGTGTCTTATTCTATAGAAATGGCGCAGGTAATCACATTAGGGGAAATATCAGTCTATCTTTTCCTAATCGAAGCGGAGAAGCAATTATGCATAGACTTGATTTAAAGGGAATCTGTGTTTCGACAGGTTCTGCCTGTGATAGCCAAGATACTCAAGTATCTCATGTGTTGAAAGCTATCGGCTTAGAAGAAACTTTAGCAAAGGGAACCATTCGTATATCTTTAGGTAAGTATAATACGGAACAAGATGTTATGAGGATTGTTCAGGAATTAACTAGAATTTTGAAATAACAAGGTTTCCCGTACAGTAACAACAAACGGTGGAGGCTTATCAACAGTCTTCACCGTTTGTTTCTATTTATGCTTGGTAGAATCGAAAAGTTGGTGGGGTTCATCAGATGAAGATCACTAAACTTAAATGTCTTGAAAACAAAGACTTGCAAGATAGATGTTGTGACATGTTTTTATGAAAAGGGGATATGCTACAAGTCGGGAAGTAATCAAATCTTATGAATTTTAACATAGATAATCACAATTATAGTTGTTTAGCCAAAGTTTTCTTCACAAAATTTGTGAATATCGAATTTATATATTATCTTTGCAACATCAAAACATAAAGGTTATGATAGTAAATTTCAACGAGGATTATCTGCGTGATCTATATAGTTCTGGCAAATCTGATAAAAAGCATCGCTTTCAACCGCAAATCGTTAGAAAGTATATTCGAGTGATAGACCTTATGATATCGGAAGATAACGTTCAAGGCCTATGGAAATATAATTCTCTCAATTATGAACGGTTAGAAGGAAACAAAGAAGGATTGTCCTCGGTAAGAGTGAATGATCAGTATCGAATAGAATTTGAAGAAGAATTTGAGGATGGTCAGACTATTGCAACCATATGCAATATAACAGAATTGTCAAACCATTATAAATGATATAGTTATGAGCAACGATAAAAAAACAATAAAGGAAATGCGGGCAAACGATATGACTCCGGTTTTTCCTACGCATCCTGGAGATGTTCTGAAGAATGAGATAGAATATCGTGGAATTTCTCAGCGACAGTTGGCGGAGGAAATGGGGATTGCCTATTCTGCTCTGAATGAAATTCTGAATGCTCGTCGTCCAGTAACGGAAAAAACGGCCCTGCTCTTTGAGGCTGCACTTGGAGTGAATGCTGAGCCTTTGTTGAAAATGCAGATGAGATATAATCTGCAATCAACAAAAAATGATTCTACCTTTATGGCCAGATTGGCAAAAGTTAGAAGGGTGGCTGCAGCCTTGTAAAAAGAAGGCCTGCATTTTTTATTCCAGTCCACACATTTCAGTAGATTGCTGATAATGGCACAGGCATATACGCTACGCTTCCAGTAGGAAGGTTAAGCCGCTGATTCCGATATAGGCATAGATGATGTATTTGAGCAGGGAGCCGCTGAGATGCCTGAATACCCAGGAGCCTATCAGGTTGCCGATGAAGACTCCGGCTATTCCATACACATAACCTATGGAGACCGTGGTGGTGAAGAAACCATTGTAGGCTCTTGCCAGTGTCATCATCAGATTGCCTGCCAGGAAATAGGTCTGCGTCATCGCCAGATAGCGATCCTTGTCTGGCTCAGAACTGACGAAATAGAGTACGGCTGGGGGACCCTGCATTCCGAAGAATCCTCCCATCAGTCCGCTCAATGTTCCTGCCGTAACCTGCACAGGCAGCGTTGTCTTTACCTTGATGCGCTTGCTGAAGAAGGCGAAGTAGATGCTCACAATGATCAGTGTAATGCCTAACAATATGTTCAGAATATGATATTCCATCCGCCGGAGCACGAAGATGGCTCCGATGGAGATGATGATGAAGGTGAACAGAATGGGCAGCAGCCGCCTCCAGGTGACGTACTTGTATTTCTGAATAACGATGATCAGGGAGGTGGTCATCGCCAGAATGCCCGAGAGGGTTGTTGCCTCACCGAAGGAGGGCATGATAGAGGGGAGCATCGTCATGATGAAGATGCCAAAACCGAAGCCAGTGGTGCGTTGTACAAAACTGGCTCCGATGCTCAACAGGAAGAGTTCTACTACTATCTGATCCATTCTATAGTATTATTTATCTGAGCTTTCTGATAACTCTTGCAGGTTTGCTTTGTGGCAAGCACTGCTATACATACGATAGTTAAGTTACTTGTATGTCTGAGGTTGAATATCGATTGCGAAATTACAACATTTTATTCAACGGTGCAAATACTATAAACAAAAAATGACCCGACATCTCGCTAAATTTAAATTTAGTTTGATGCCGGGTCTTATTATGAAGTGATTTATCTTTTCTTTATAGAACTTTCTTATGTACGGAAGTTATGGAAGTTTGAACTTACGTATTTGAGAAAGTAGAGTTATATTACTCACTGCATATCAGCGCTTTACTTGATCATGCTGACGCTTCTCTTGAGGAAGGCGTCGAGGGCAGCACCCTTGAGCATGCCGTTCTGCAGCAGGGCGAGGTCGATGAGCTGATGTACGATATTGTTATCCTTAGCGTAATCGGCTATGATGTTGTCGCGCTTCTGCTTCTCGTCGTTCACGGCCTTCTGGGTGTTCTGCAGGTCGTCCTTCTCTTTCTGGGTAATCTCCTCGGGCTTCTTCTTGTCTTGCGACTGGTGCAGCACAGCCAGTCGGGCTTCCTGTCCCTTCAGCTCTGCCAGTACAGGCTTCAGTGCCTCGGCTGTATGCTGCTCGGCATCGGCGAGAACCTTCTTCACGAGCTCGTGGTCGCTGTTGAGCACGATGTTGTAGCTGTTGGGCATCTGTCCGTAGAAGTTCATGCCTGCCTGGAACTGGCTCATGGCCTTCATGCGTCGCATATACTCGTTCTGAGTGATGAGTACGGGCTGGTTGGCTTCGCCCAGGGCCTGTATCTCTACGTAGAACTCAGTCTTGTCGAGCTTAGGCATCTGTGAGCGAAATACCTGTGACAGATTGGCAGTCTGCTCGTCTGTCAGGTCTGTCTTCTTGGCATCCTCCTTGACGATGAGTCGGTCGATGATGTCGGCATCTACACGTGTGAAGCGCGATTTCTCGAGCTTCTGCTCCAGCATGTTGACCATTGGAGTGTCGAGCTGTCCGTCCATCATGAGTACCGAGTAGCCCTTGTTCTTGGCAGCCTCGATGTAGGAGTATTGTTCCTCCTTGTTGTTGGCGTAGAGGTATACCAGGTTGCCATCCTTGTCGGTCTGGTTGTCCTTGATGAGAGTCTTGTATTCCTCGAAGGTGAAGTACTTGCCGTCTACGTCCTTGAAGAGGGCGAAGTCCTTGGCGCGGTCGTAGAAGTCTTCCTGCGAGAGCATTCCGTAGTTGATGAAGATCTTCAGGTCGTCCCATTTTTCCTCGTACTCCTTGCGGTTCTCCTTGAAGATGGAGCTGAGTCGGTCGGCCACTTTCTTGGTGATGTAGGTGGCGATTTTCTTCACGTTGCTGTCGCTCTGCAGATAGCTTCGGCTCACGTTGAGCGGGATGTCTGGCGAGTCGATGACGCCATGCAGCAGGGTGAGGAACTCAGGCACGATGCCTTCCACCTGGTCGGTAACGAACACCTGGTTGCAGTAGAGCTGTATCTTGTTGCGCTGCATGTCGATGTTGTTCTTGATGCGTGGGAAGTAGAGGATACCTGTCAGATTGAATGGGAAGTCCACGTTGAGGTGAATCCAGAAGAGGGGCTCGTCCTGCATGGGGTAGAGGGTGCGGTAGAAGTTCTTGTAGTCCTCGTCCTTGAGTGTGCTTGGCGTCTTGGTCCAGAGGGGCTCTATGCCATTGATGATGTTGTCCTCGTCGGTCTCTACGTTCTTGCCGTCCTTCCATTCTGTCTTCTTGCCGAAAGCCACGGGCACAGCCATGAACTTGCAGTACTTGTTGAGCAGCTCCTCTATCTTGTTCTTCTCGAGGAACTCCTTGCAGTCGTCAGCTATGTGGAGCACGATGTCGCTACCACGCTCCGCCTTGTCGGCGTCCTCTATCTCGAAGGCTGGAGATCCGTCGCAGCTCCATTTCACGGCCTTGCTTCCCTCGCGATAGCTCTTGGTGATGATCTCCACCTTGCTTGCCACCATGAATGAAGAGTAGAAGCCGAGTCCGAAGTGTCCGATGATGGCATTGGCGTTCTCCTTGTATTTGTCGAGGAAGTCGGTCACTCCCGAGAAAGCTATCTGGTTGATATATTTGTCTATCTCCTCCTCGGTCATTCCGATGCCGTGGTCGCTGATGGTCAGGGTTCCGGCCTCCTTGTCGAGGGTGACGCGCACGGTGGTGTCGCCAATCTCGCCCTTGAAGTCGCCCTGGGCAGCCAGAGTCTTAAGCTTCTGTGTGGCGTCTACGGCGTTGGATACCATCTCGCGCAGGAAGATGTCGTGGTCTGAATATAAGAATTTCTTGATGACAGGGAAGATGTTCTCTGTCGTTACTCCGATATTACCTTTTTGTGCCATAATATTGATATGTTTATTTAGTTGTTTTTATTATTGTTCGATTCATTCGATTGACCATGTCCTCGCAAAATGTGTGCCAAAAAGGAGGGGCATCTGTCATGTTTTGATTTATTTTTAGCTTTTTGTTCCCTTTTGTTTGGTCGTAGCAACTATTTTTCTTACCTTTGCAACCATCAAACAAGAAGTGGATGAGTCTTCGACTAATCCCACTGAATTTTGACCATCATGGACTATACAATAACAAAACAAGCTATTATTGCTGATTACTATACATTTCACTACGAGGAGCTTCTTGCCTTCGTGGCATCTCGCCTTCATATTTATTCTGATGAGGCTGAGGACATTGTCCAGAATGTCTTCCTGCGCCTACTGCAAACCGACAAGATGATTACTCCCATTACGCTTCCCTGTCTGGTCTACACCATGGCTCGCCATCTGATATGTGATTTTTGGCGGCACAGGAAGCGGGTAGAAGAGCATGAGCATTTCATACAGGGCAGCATGGGTACGGCAGGTTGTGGCGAGTCGGTCGAGATGGTTTATTCGGTTGTGGAGATTACCGAACTCATGGAGCGTGGCATTGCCCGTCTTAGCGAGAAGCAACGCAAGGTGTACCATCTTAACGTGTGCGACGGCATGAAGGTGGGAGAGATTAGCCGTGAACTGGGGCTCAACTACAAGTGTGTGGAAAACCGACTGGGTGCAGCACGAAAGGAAGTGCGGGGCTATATGAAGCGCATGTTGGCATAATCTCCTCTCACACCGAATGCTGCGTTTCTCACGCTCGCTCAGAGAAATCTCACACCGAATGCCATGTTTCTCACGCTCGCTCAGAGAAATCTCACACCGAACGCCACGAAATTATCTCCGAATGTTATGTGGAGCAAAGGGCTTGTTTCCTCTTACTCCTTACCCCTCTAATATCTTGATTCTTCGACCTTTAAGGCTGTTGTCTTAACGCCTTAATTCCATTAATTTCTTAACTCCTGAAAGCTCCTCTTTTAACTCCCAAACTGCACGATTGTTTGTTTTTTACAAATAATCGTTCTCTTTTTATAAAGACGATGTGGAAAGAAAGCAGTACTTTTGCAGCGAGAAAAAGAAATAAAAATATTAACGCTTAATATAATAGTATTATGGTTGAAGAAAAGAAATACAGAGTAGAGTCCGACCTTCTGGGTGAACTCAAGGTTCCAGCAGAAGCTCTTTATGGTGTCCAGACACAGCGTGGTATCAACAACTACCACATCTCTCGCAAGACTATGGTCGACAACCCTGACTTCATTATCGCTATCGCTTTCGTGAAGCTGGCTGCCATTGAGACCAATCATTCCTTGGGTGTGATCAACGATGAGATCTCGGGTGCCATCGCTCAGGCCTGCCGAGAAATCATTGAGGGCAAATGGCATGAGAACTTCCCTATAGATATGGTACAGGGTGGTGCAGGTACATCAGTCAACATGAACGCCAACGAGGTGATCGCCAACCGTGCACTCGAAATCATGGGTCATGAGAAGGGCGACTACCAGTATTGCTCACCCAACGACCATTGTAACTGCGGACAGAGTACCAACGATGTTTATCCTACCAGTATCCGTCTGGCGCTCATCCGTATGAACACGCATCTCGTGGGTGCCCTTACAGGATTGATAAGCGCCTTCCGCTATAAGGCTGATGAGTATTCCGACGCCATCAAGATGGGACGCACACAGTTGCAGGACGCTGTGCCTATGTCGTTCGGACAGGAGTTCAATGCCTATGCCAACAATCTGGAGGAGGAAATCCTCAATCTGGAGCGCAACGTGAAACTGCTGCACGAAATCAATATGGGTGGTACAGCCATCGGTACAGGTCTTAACGCTGTTCCTGGTTTCGCCAAGCTTTGTGCTGCCAACCTGAGCAAGTTGACGGGCGAGAACTTCGAGACTGCTACCGACCTTGTTGAGGCTACTCCCGACACGGGTGCCTACGTGAGCTATTCGTCAGCTCTGAAGCGTCTGGCTGTTAAGTTGTCTAAGATATGCAATGACTTGCGACTCATGGCTTCTGGTCCTCGCTGCGGTCTCAACGAGATTAATCTGCCTCCTAAGGCTCCTGGATCTTCTATCATGCCAGGCAAGGTGAACCCAGTCATCCCTGAGGTGACCAATCAGGTTTGCTTCAAGGTAATCGGCAATGACACCACTATCAGCTTCGCAGCAGAGGCTGGTCAGCTGGAGTTGAACGTGATGGAGCCTATCATCACAGAGAGCCTCTTCGAGAGCCTTACATGGATGAAGAATGCCATAGAGACCCTTACCTCGGAGTGCATCCTCGGCATTACTGTGAACAAGGAGCGTTGCTACGAAATGGTAAAGAACAGCATCGGTATCGTAACAGCCCTCAATCCCATCATTGGCTACAAGAAAAGTACCAAAGTGGCTAAGGAGGCTCATGAAACAGGCCGCTCAGTCTACGACATCGTGATAGAGCAGGGCATCATGAGCAAGGAAGAACTCGACAAGGCGCTCGATCCTAACGAGATGCTGCAGTCGCATAAGTTCACTTTGAAATAATGAATGTTTCGCGTTTGTGTTAAAGGTTTTAGTAAAAAGCTATGTTGAAGCCTTCTGCTCCTGCGGCTTTGGTTGGCAGGGGCGGGCTTAAGTTTTTCTGTATTAAGGTTGATAATCTTGGGCTGGAGGCATTTTGCTTCCAGCCATTTGGGGTTGAATACTTAGCCATAAAACATTTGGCTTTAACTTCTCTAATTTCTTTGAGTTCTCTATTTGCGAAAGTTGAGTAAATGATAGAAGTATCGGATAGTGTTAGTCGCTTTACTCATAAGTAGGTATTTAATCGGAATACCTATTTTTAATGACGTACGAAATTTGGAGATATCTCAGATTATATCTATTTTTGCACTCAGAAACAGAATTCGTATAGAGGCGATAAGTATCGTGCTTCAAGCGTTTTTGTTTATGTTTTATGTAATTTAAAATATTAAAGTATTATGATTATTGAAAATGTTCATGCAAGAGAAATCTTGGATTCCCGCGGCAACCCTACAGTAGAGGTTGAGGTTACATTAAAGTCGGGTATTGTGGGTCGTGCTTCTGTTCCATCAGGTGCGTCGACAGGCGAAAACGAGGCTTTGGAACTTCGTGATGGTGATAAGAACCGCTATGGTGGTAAGGGCGTCTTGAAGGCTGTGGAGAATGTGAACAAGGTGATTGCGCCTGCCTTGGTGGGCTTCTCTGCCTTGGAACAGCGCGCCATTGACTACAAGATGCTGGAACTCGACGGTACCAAGACCAAGTCGAACTTGGGAGCAAATGCTATTCTCGGTGTGTCTCTGGCTGTGGCACATGCTGCTGCCGAGTATCTGCACATCCCCTTGTATCGCTACATCGGCGGTTGCAATACCTACACCCTTCCTGTTCCTATGATGAACATCATTAATGGTGGTGCTCACTCTGATGCACCTATTGCCTTCCAGGAGTTCATGATCCGTCCTGTGGGTGCTCCTTCCGAGAAGGAGGCCATCCGCATGGGTGCCGAGGTGTTCCATGCATTGGCTAAACTGCTGAAGAGCCGCGGCCTTTCTACTGCCGTAGGTGATGAGGGCGGTTTTGCTCCTGCACTCGATGGTATCGAGGATGCACTCGAGAGCATCTGTCAGGCCATTAAGGATGCTGGCTATGAGCCAGGAAAGGATGTGAAGATAGCCATGGACTGTGCTGCCAGTGAGTTTGCCGTTCAGGAGAATGGTGAGTGGTATTATGATTACCGCCAGTTGAAGGATGGTAAGAAGAAGGATCCTAATGGCAAGAAACTGACTGCTGAAGAGCAGATCAAATTCCTGGAAGAACTGATTACCAAGTATCCTATCGATTCTATTGAGGATGGTCTTGATGAGAATGATTGGGACAACTGGGTGAAGTTGACTGCTGCCATTGGCGACCGTTGCCAGTTGGTAGGTGACGACCTCTTTGTTACAAATGTGAAGTTCCTGGAAAAGGGTATCAAGATGGGTGCTGCCAACTCTATCCTTATCAAGGTAAACCAGATCGGTTCTCTTACTGAGACCCTGGATGCTATTGAAATGGCTCATCGTCATGGTTACACTACGGTTACTTCCCATCGCTCGGGTGAAACCGAGGATACTACAATAGCTGATATTGCTGTGGCTACCAACTCGGGGCAGATCAAGACGGGTTCAATGAGTCGTACCGACCGTATGGCTAAGTACAACCAGCTTATCCGCATCGAAGAGCAGTTGGGTAATCGCGCAGCCTATGGCTATAAGAAGTTAAAATAATTGTGGTAGTTTTTTTAAAATTTAGCGTAATCCTTTCACCATGACAATACACGATTAGAATAGAATAGATCAGATATACGAGAATACATGGGCATGGATGGCTGAGAGAGTTGTCCATGCTTTTTTTCGTTTTTTATGTCACTAATGTAATTTCCCGAAACCATGCTCATGGCTATCAGAAGCAAGCTACTTATGCCCTTCTCTTAGGTTTCATCACCTTTCATCGTCTTTCTAAGCCTTTGTTCCTGTAGGCGAGGGGAGTCATGCCGGCACGCATCTTGAAGAAGTTGGTGAGGGCGCTCTGGTCGCTGAAACTCAAGGCGTCGGCTATTTCGCCAATCGACATGTCGGAATGGGAGAGAAGGTTGCAGGCTTCCTTGTAGATGAGCGAGGTGACGTGCTCGTTGATGGTAGAGCCGCTTATCTCCTTGACCAAGCGCGAGAGGTAGGCCGTGGAGACATTCATATTGCTGGCGTAGAAACGGATCTGGCGCTCCTTACGGAAGTTGCGGTACAGGTGATGGAGGAAGATTTCGTACACCTCCTTCTTGTGCTTGAAGTCGTAGGAGATGGATCGTTCCTTGTAGGGCAGCTCCTCGAGAATGAGGCGAAGCACGTTGAACATCGACTGAATCATCTCTACCTTGTTGATGTGTTGATGGCGCACGATGTTGTGAATGATGTTGAACACATCGCTCACACTCTTGTGCTTCTCCTCCGTGAGGTGGTAGATGGTGTTATCGTCCACCATGTCGGTATCTACGAGAACACATTCTGCCTTGAAGTCAGGCGTCAGTTCTATCTCGTTGATGACGTGTCGTGAGGTCATGACGAGGAGGCTGTCGGCGTTGAGTGTCTTCCTCTCGTCTTGTTCGTTGATGACTACGGTGGCTGTGCCTTTCCTGATGAGCAGGAGTTTGGTGAAGAGTGTGCGCTGTTGCACCATTTCCTTGAAATGATGGAGCACGTCGACACCCGTAGGTAGGGTGAACCCTACTGAAATATAGGCGGCATAAGCGCCAAAAATGTCTGTCAACTGATATTTATTGGCAAACTCTTCCAGGTTGTATATCTGTTGATGTTTCACGGTTATGTGGTTTTAAGTTATCATTTTTTTACTTGTTACTTGGCTTCTTCCATTTTTCTGAGTTCTTTCTCAAACCGTTGCCAGTAGAGGACGCCGGCGATGGTGAGTCCGAAGGGGAAGGCTATCCAGATGCCCAGGATACCCATGCCGAGAGGGAATCCGAGGGTATAGCCCATAGGTAGGGAGATGACGAAGTAGGCGATGAAGGCGTAGAGCACCATCGGACGCACGCAGGCGATGCCGCGAAGAGCATTGGCAAAGCTGTATTGCAGTCCGTCGCCAAACTGATAGACCATCATCATGATGATGAGCAGCGTCACGTATTGCTGCACCTCCACGTTGTCGTTGAACCAGCCTCCTATCTGATGGCGCAGGAGCAGTACGGGCAGACCCATACAGATGGAGAACATCAGGTTGAGTCGCCAGCCGTCATAGGCATTGCGGCGAACCGCCTGATAGTCTTTCTGACCAACGAAGTGGCTTACACGGATGGCCATGGCGGCAGCCATACCCGAGAGTACGAGATAGAAGAGCTGGGAGAGGGTGATCATCACCTGGTGGGCTGCCAAAGGTATGGTTCCGAGCCATCCCACCATCACACAACTGAGGGTGAAAGCCGACGACTCCATGCCCAACTGCAGGGCTACTGGCCATCCTAAGCGGTTCATCTCGCGGAAGTCGGTCTTGGTGATGCTGCTATGCAAAATGTCGTGACGGTACTGGGCGAACTTCTTCCTGCCTATCACGATTTCCACCATGGCTGCTGCCATGAGCACACGGCTCAGCAAGGTAGAGATTCCGGCTCCGAGAAGTCCCAGTTCGGGGAATCCTGCCACACCATAGATGAGCAGCCAGTTGCCGAAGATGTTGACCACGTTGCCTGCTATCATCACCCACATCGCCACACGCGTCTCTGCCACGCCATCAAGAAATTGCTTCATGGTGTAGAATATGCCCATGAAGAGTACCGAGACGAGATTGACGATGAAGTAGGGACGGATGAGGGCGAGCAACTCTTCGGGTTGTCCGATGTGCGAGAGGTTGAGGTAGAGCACCACAAGCGCTATGGAGAGAAGGGTGCCCGTAAGCATATTGGCGAAGAGAGAGTTGCGCACCTTCTGCCCGATGCTGTCGGTACGTTCCTCGCCATAGAGTCGGCCGATGATAGGAGTCAGACCATAGGTGAAGCCCATGTACATGACGAACACCAGGGTATAGATGTTGTTGACAAGTCCTGCCGCAGCCAGTTCTTCCGTGCTGTGGTGACCTATCATGATGGTGTCGGCAAAACCTAAGATGATGGTTCCTAACTGTCCTATGACGATAGGTATGCCAATGCTTAATAGATTCTTATAGTAATGTCTTTGTGTTCCTGTTATTTTTTTGCTCATATATATATAACATCTTGTCTGTTATTCATGCAAAGATAATACAAATCGAATGCAGAATATCAAGCTTGCTTGAATATTTTGCTGAGTGCAGCTTATCTTATGCAAAGATAATTCAAACGAGCGCAATGAAAGCTTGCTTTCAAATTGCCGAGTGCAGTTTATCTTATGCAAAGATACAACGTTTTCTTGTAACATACAAAAAAAATGCAGAAAATGTGCTGTCTCTTAGTTTCTTTATGAAAGTCTGGAGAATAGAAAGCTATTGAGTTGTCGCTGGGTTCAGAAGGTTAAGATGAGTATAAACGAAAAACAGGACAGTGTGTCGGTTGTGACACCTGTCCTGTTGTATGATGTACTGAGGCTCTGTTGCCTTAAAAATCTTTATCGGCAGTAAGATTCAGTTTTACCTTTTTACCTTTTTACCTTTATTACAATCCTCTTGCTTTGAGCAGGCCAGAAGCATCTGGTTGCTTCATGCCAGTGAAGTCGGTAAACATTTCGAGCTGATCCTTGGTATTGCCGCGGCTGAGAATCTTGGTGCGGAAAGCCTGACCAACAGCAGGGTCGAGTGCACCATGCTGAGCAAAGTAGTCGGCTACGTTGACAGCGAGAACCTCTGTCCACAGATAGCTGTAATAGCCTGCTGCATAGCCACCTCCCCATACGTGGTTAAAGTAAGTGGTAGAGTATCGTGGAGGTATCTGAGTATTGAGAACTCCTGCCTTGAAGAGAGCTTCTTTCTCGAAGGCTCCAGCCATATAGGCAGAAGGAACCTGTTCGGGAGTCAGTTCGTGCCAAGCCAGGTCGAGACAGGTGGCAGCCAAGTTTTCGCCCAAGGAATAGGCTGTTTGGAAGTTGATGCTCTTGAGCATGCGTTCCTTCAGGGCTGCTGGCATAGGAGCGCCTGTTTCGGTATGACGGGCAAAGTGGTCGAACACTTCAGGAATGGAAGCAAACGACTCATTAAACTGCGAAGGCATTTCTACAAAGTCTCGCGCTACGGCTGTACCGGAAAGGGTGTTGTACTGGCAGTCGGAGAGTATGCCGTGCAGGGCGTGACCGAACTCATGAAACATGGTGCAAACCTCGTCCCAGGTGATGAGTGAAGGTTGTCCTTCGGGAGCCTTGGCGTTGTTGCATACATTATATATGATAGGCAACTGACCACGCTGTCTGCTCTGCTTGGCGAAAGCGCTCATCCATGCGCCACCTCGCTTGGTAGGACGACGGAAGAAGTCGCTATAGAAGAGAGCTAATGGCTTACCGTTCTTGTCGCTCACCTCAAACACCTTCATGTCGGGATGATAGGTTGGGATGTCCTTGCGCTGTTTGAAGTTAAGACCATATACCTTGTGGGCTGCATAGAACACACCGTTGATCTGTACGCTGTCGATATTGAAATAAGGTTTTATCTCGTCGTCTGTAATGTTGAGGAGTTCCTTCTTCATCTTGGCAGAATAGTAGAATCGGTCGTAGGGCTGCAGCTTGAAGTCATTACCCTCCAGTTTCTGAGCGTATTCTTCGATAGCCTTGGTCTCTGCCTCAGCCTTGGGAGTGTATTCCTTGATGAGCTGTCCCAGGAAGCTGTTCACGTTCTGACTGTTCTTCGCCATGGTCTTCTCGAGCGAGTAGTCGGCATAGTTGTTGTAGCCCATGAGCTGTCCCTTCTCGGCACGCAACTTGGCTATTTCAGTAACGATAGGGAAGGTGTTGAACTCCGGATTGGTGGCATCGGCACGATGGATACTTGCCTCGTACACACGGCGGCGAAGGTCGCGGTTGGCAAGTGAAGCGAGGATAGGCTGCTGGGTGGTGTTGATGATTACCACGCAGTAAGGAGCCTTACCGCCACGGCTCTCTGCATCTTTCTTGCACTGAGCTATATCAGCATCGCTCAGGCCAGCCAACTCGTCCTTGCTCTGTACCCATACCACAGCATTGTTGGTGGCTGCAGGCAAGAGGTTGTCCCATTGCTCCTGCAGTTGCGAGATGCGGGTGTTGATCTGCTTCATGCGCTCCATCTTCTCTGCCGACAGCAAGGCGCCAGAGCGAACAAAACGCTTGTAGGTCTGCTCGGTCAGGCGAAGATCTTCGCCCTTGAGTTTCTTCAGTTCGTTGTCGTAAACGAACTTGATGCGGTTGAAGAGTTGCTTGTTGAAAGAAATCTCGTTGTCCAAATCAGTAAGCAAAGGCATCACCTTCTTCTGAGTTTCGGCAATGCCAGGAGTTTTGTGGGCGCTGGTGAGTCCGAAGAAGACGTTGCTCACACGGTCGAGCAGGAGTCCGCTCTCTTCGAAAGCGAGGATGGTGTTCTGGAAGGTTGGTTTCTTCTTGTTGTTGACAATCTTCTGGATGTTCTCACGCTGGCTCTTGATGGCTATCTCGAAAGCAGGAAGATAGTCGCTCTCCTGTATCTTGCTGAAATCGGGAGCGCCGAAAGGCAGAGTGCTCTTTACGAGAAGCGGATTATGGGTGGAAGAACTGGCACCAGCGGATTGGGCAAACGTAGTGGCTGGCATCTGCAGGAGGGCAGTGGCCAGGCCGAAGGTAAGTAATGTCTTGTTTAGTCTCATGTTGGTCTTTTCTTGCAAAGTTACGACTTTTTTTCGATAAACATGCTAAAACGCATAAAAAAAGCCGAGAGGACTAAAAAATCCTCTCGGCTTGCAATATATTACTGATATAGAAGAATCAGATTAGATTTCCTCGCTCCAGTCCTCCTGGCTCTTGCGAACGTAAGTCTGGTAGCGGAGCTTAGCCATCTTCTCTGCCTGAGAGAAGAGCTCATCTGCTTCCTTAGGGAATGCCTTCTGTACAGAGAGGTAACGAACCTCACCGAGCAAGAAGTCGCGGAAGTTCTCCCAGTTAGGAGCCTTTGAGTCGAGTGTGAATGGGTTCTTACCCTCATCAGCCAACAGTGGGTTGTAACGCCACAAGTGCCAGTAACCGCACTCAACAGCCAACTCTTCCTCGTGCTGTGAACGACCCATACCGCCCTTACGCTTCAAACCGTGGTTGATACATGGTGCGTAAGCGATGATGAGTGATGGACCTGGATAAGCCTCAGCCTCACGGATAGCCTTCAATGTCTGAGCATTGTCAGCACCCATAGCTACCTGAGCTACGTAGATGTAACCGTATGTAGTCTGCATCAAACCGAGATCCTTCTTACGGATACGCTTACCCTGAGCAGCGAACTGTGCGATAGCACCGAGTGGAGTAGACTTAGAAGACTGACCACCAGTGTTAGAGTAAACCTCAGTATCGAGTACCAAGATGTTAACATCCTCACCAGAAGCCAATACGTGGTCGAGACCACCGTAACCGATATCATAAGAAGCACCGTCACCACCGATGATCCACTGTGAACGCTTAACGAGGTAGTGATCCAAAGTCTTGAGCTCCTTGCAGATAGGGCAACCCTTCTCAGCGCAAGCAGCGATGAGAGGCTTCAACTCTGCAGCAGCCTCCTTAGAACCCTCTGAATCGTTCATGTTAGCAACCCACTTGTCAGCAGCTGCTACGAACTCAGCAGGAACATGCTCGTTAGCCTTAGCCTCCTCGAGCAAGTGAGCGATACGCTCCTTCATCTTCTTGTTACCCATTACCATACCGAGACCGAACTCGCAGAAGTCCTCGAACAATGAGTTGTCGAATGCAGGACCCTGACCCTTAGCGTTCTTTGTATATGGAGTAGATGGGATAGAAGCTGAGTAGATAGAAGAACAACCAGTAGCGTTAGCGATCATCTGACGATCACCGAAGAGCTGAGAAATCAACTTAACGTATGGAGTCTCACCACAACCAGAGCAAGCACCAGAGAACTCGAACAATGGCTGAGCGAACTGAGAGTTCTTAGGACTCTGCTTGATGTCTACGAGATCCTGCTTAGAAGCAACGTTGTGTACGAGGTACTCCCAGTTAGCTGCTTCCTTGACCATATCCTCTGCGTCAACGTTGAATGGAACCATTGTCAACGCCTTCTCACCCTTTTTACCTGGGCAGACGTCAGCACAGTTACCACAACCCAGACAGTCGAGTACTGAAGTCTCGATGCGGAAGTGCATGCCAGCCAAAGCCTTAGGAGCCTTCACATCCTGAGTCTCGAGACCCTCGATGCCTGCGAGCTCCTCGTCGGTCAATACGAATGGACGGATAGCTGCGTGAGGACAAACGAATGAACACTTGTTACACTGGATACAGTTCTCTACGTTCCATACAGGTACGAATGCCTCAACACCACGCTTCTCGAATGCTGCAGTACCATTCTGCCATGTACCGTCAACAGTGTCGTGCTTAACGAAGTCAGAAACCTTCAAGAGGTCACCTGCCTGGCCGTTGATAGGACGAACGAGCTCCTTAACGAATGCTGGAGCGTTATCCTCCTTAGCCTCATCGTCAGCGAGGTTAGCCCAAGCTGGATCTACAGTCAACTGCTTGTACTCACCACCACGGTCAACAGCGCCGAAGTTCTTGTCAACAACGTCCTGACCCTTCTTAGAGTAAGACTTAACGATGAATGCCTTCATCTGCTCTACAGCGAGATCCAAAGGAATAACCTCTGTGATACGGAAGAATGCAGACTGGAGGATGGTGTTGGTACGGTTGCCGAGACCAATCTCCTGAGCAATCTTAGTTGCGTTGATATAGTAAACTGTGATGTTGTTCTTAGCGAAGTAACGCTTTACCTTGTTAGGGATGAAGTTAACCAACTCCTCGCCGTCGAAGATAGTGTTCAACAGGAAGAAACCGTACTTACGCAAACCACGTGTTACATCGTACATGTGGAGGTAAGCCTGTACGTGACAAGCTACGAAGTTAGGAGTATTTACCTGATATGCGCTGTGGATAGGGCTGTCGCCGAAACGCAAGTGAGAGCAGGTGAAACCACCAGACTTCTTAGAGTCGTAAGAGAAGTATGCCTGGCAATATTTGTTGGTATTGTTACCGATGATCTGAACTGAGTTCTTGTTAGCACCAACAGTACCGTCAGCACCCAAACCATAGAACTTAGCCTCGAACAAGTCGTCGCCACCCATTGGGATCTCCTCCTCTTCTGGGAGAGAAGTGAATGTAACGTCATCAACGATACCTACAGTGAAGTGGTTCTTTGGCTGTGGCAACTCGAGGTTCTTGAATACAGCAACAATCTTAGCTGGAGTTGTATCAGAAGAACCGAGACCGTAGCGACCGCCAACGATCAATGGCTTGCGCTCGTCATCGTAGAGAGCTGACTTAACGTCGAGGTACAATGGCTCACCCTCTGCACCTGGCTCCTTAGTACGGTCGAGAACAGCGATGCGCTTAACTGTAGCTGGGATAGCCTTCTTCAAGAAGTCAACAGAGAATGGACGGAAGAGGTGAACTGCAACCATACCAACCTTCTTGCCCTGCTTGTTCAAGTAGTCGATAGCCTCGCGAGCTGGCTCTGTAGCAGAACCCATCAGGATGATGATGTTCTCAGCATCCTCAGCACCATAGTAGTTGAAGAGGTGATACTCACGGCCAGTGATCTTAGTCATCTCCTGGCAGTACTTCTCTACTACCTCAGGAATTGCATCGTAGTAAGAGTTGCAAGCCTCACGGTGAGTGAAGAATGTCTCTGGGTTCTCAGCGGTACCGCGAGTAACAGGACGCTCAGGAGACAATGCACGGTTACGGAAGTCCTCGATGTACTCTTCCTTAACCAATGGACGGATGTCTTCCATATCCATCTCCTCGATCTTGTGGTACTCGTGAGAAGTACGGAAACCATCGAAGAAGTTAATGAAAGGAACCTTTGTCTCCAATGTAGCCAAGTGAGGAACTGCAGAAAGGTCCATTACCTCCTGAACAGAACCAGAGCAGAACATAGCGAAGCCAGTCTGACGACAAGCCATAACGTCCTGGTGGTCACCGAAGATACAAAGAGAGTGAGAAGCCAATGTACGAGCTGATACGTTGAACACGCAAGGGAGCAACTCACCAGCGATCTTGTACATGTTAGGAATCATCAACAACAAGCCCTGAGAAGCAGTGTAAGTTGAAGTCAAGGCACCAGCCTGAAGAGAACCGTGAACAGCACCAGCAGCACCAGCCTCAGATTCCATTTCCTGGATAGAAACTCGCTGACCGAAGAGGTTCTTACGACCTTTGGCAGCCCATTCATCTACATGCTCCGCCATTGGTGATGATGGAGTGATAGGGTAGATGGCAGCAACCTCAGTAAACATGTAGCTTACATGAGCGGCAGCTGTGTTACCATCACAAGTGATAAATTTTTTTTCTTTAGCCATTTTACTTTTAGATAAAATATTAAAAATGTTTTGTATACTTATTTTATTTTTGTCTTAATAGTCTTGCTTTGCTTTTATTTTTCCTTCGAGGTGTAAACTCTGAGGCTTTTCTTCGAGATTTTTCTTCGAGCCCTTTCTTGTTACGCTTTCCTTTTAGTATTTGCGCTTTCCTTTTAGTAAAGGAATCCCAAGAGCCAGAGCGGTATTCTGTTGTCCTTTCCCACCTCGGTGTTGTAACGGGCGTAGATGGTGTCGGGGTTATACCTTAATTTATTAGTAGCCTGGGCGTCGCATATGCGGAACTTCCTGTTACCGTCCACCATATAGAAATGGTCGTGTCCGCCCTGATGCACCTTATGGTCTTTCCACATGGAGTTGACAAAGAATGTTTCCATCACTTCCTGTTCGTCAATCTGCAGGGGGAAGATGGCGTACATCAGATTGGGATTGTGCAACATCACCTTGGATGGCTTTTTGGGGAACTCTTGATTGTCTGGATAAATCATGTTGATGAGTCGTGCGTCTGCGAGATACTTGATGTAGTTCATCACCGTGGCACGGCTGGTCTCTATGCCTTCAGCCAACTGACTGATGTTGGGCGCCTTGGCTCCCCCTACAGCCAACTGGTAGAAGAGCCGCTTAATCTTAGTGAGGTACTTCAGTTCTATCTGTTTGATGAGCAGAATGTCCACCTCGGTCATCATATTCATGGTTTTGAGCAGGTTCTCGGTAAAGTTGCGCTGCTCCAGGAAGAAGGGATAGAAACCATGGTGCAGATAGTCCTTGAAGTATTTCATCGGACTCACCTTGGGCAGAATCTGCTTGATGATGTGCTCGTGGTTCTGCAGGATGTCCTCCAACTCGTATGGCTGGAAGTTGTTGCCTGTCTGCAGGTTGATGAATTCGCGGAAGGAGAAACCACGCAGGTTGTAACTCTTCACGATGCCGTTGAGCTCAGGATTCTCCTCTTTCAGTCGCATCACGCTCGAACCAGTAAAGACGATCTTCAGTTCGGGATAGAGGTCGTAGCAACGACGAAGCTCCTTGCTCCAGTCTGGCTGTTTGAAAACCTGGTCGATAAGCAATGTGCGTCCGCCCTGTCTGACAAAGTCGCCGGCAAAGTCGGCTATTCCACGTCCTTGGAAGTAGAAGTTGTTCATGTTCACAAAGAGACATTTGTGGTCGTCAGCACCAAACTTTTCCTTGGCATATTGCAGTAGGAAAGTAGTCTTTCCGACTCCTCGTGTACCCTTGATACCAATCATGCGGTCGTTCCAGTCAATCTCATCCATCAGGGTGCGACGAACCGGAGCGTTGATGTGCTCGACCAGATATCGATGTGTTCTGAAGAAAGCCTCTTCCATGAGTTTATGTTCTTTCGTATTGTTTTTAATAGTGCAAAGGTAATATTTATTTTCTAAATTGCAAACTCAAGATAGCAAAAAACAACTTTTTTTTCATTATTTAGCACTAATCTAAGTAAAATGAGGCAAAATATAGCGAGATTTTAGTAACTTTGCACTCATGAAGTTGCATATATTCAATCCAGACCACGATTTGGCGTTAGCTGCCAACCAAAAAATATTCACCGCACCCCATGCTGGTCGTCTCCTTCGGGGCGACCTGTCTTTCATTCCTGCCTTATGGGCTGACGATGGAGATTTGGTGCTGGTCGACGACATAGACAATGCCCGCGACAAGGTGCGTCATCTCTGCGGTTATGAGAACCAGGACAGGGTGGAGTTCGTCACCAAGTTGCAGTTGCAGAAGATATTTGCCGATACCATGTCGGTGGACAGCATTCATCCCTGGGGCTGGAATCTCTCGCTCAAGGAGGAGTTGTGCCGCATAGGTTGCCCTGACATGATGCTTCCTACCGATGAAACCATGCAAAAGATAAGAGAGCTGAGTTCTCGCCAATGGGCATCCACGCATCTGCAGAGCGACGTGAAGTTTGTGTCGAACCTGCAGGATCTTATCCTTCTGGTGCAGCAAATGCAGCGGGCTGTAGTCAAAGCTCCTTGGAGCAGCAGCGGCAGGGGTGTGCGCTATCTCACAGCTCAGATGTTGCAAGACCCAGGCTTCTCGCGCTGGGCTGAACGTATTATCGAAAAACAAGGCGGTGTCACAGTAGAGCCCTATTATAATAAGGTGAAAGATTTCGGTATGGAGTTTGTAGCCATCGACGGACAGATTGTTTATCGAGGACTGTCTCTTTTCCAGGTTGCGAAGAATGCCTATACGGGCAATGTGCTTGCATCGGAGGAAGAGAAGGAGGAAATGCTGCAGTCTTATGTCAGCCATGAGCAGCTGGAAGCTATCAGCCAGCATGTCTGCGAGGTGATGCAGCCTGCTCTGAAGGGAGTCTACAGCGGTCCGTTCGGGGTTGACATGATGGTGTGCGCCAAAGAGCCCGGAAGCAAGGATGTCTTTATCAATCCCTGCATCGAACTCAATCTACGTCGCACGATGGGTCATGTCGCCTTGGCTCTCAGTGGTCATGGTGAGCATCCTCTACGCATGATGCAGGTTCTCTTTGATGGTAATCGCTATCATCTGATTGTAAGAAAGATAGAGCAGAATACTAAACAAAATGTTTAATATGTAACTTCTTTCACCAAACAATATGTTTACTACGTTATTTCTTTAAATAAATAAAATATCATTCAGATAAACTATTTTTTAACAAACTAAATCTTTTCATAACCAATGAAGAAAAAACTAATCGTATTATTTCTTGCATCGGCATCTTTAGGAGCCTTTGCTCAGACAGCCAAACCTTACGTGTCGCAGGTATGGAATCCGGACAATGGTAACGGAACTTATACCAATCCTGTAATTAATGCAGACTATAGTGACCCCGACGTGGTGGCTGTAGGTGATGACTATTACCTCACAGCCAGCAGTTTCAACTGTATTCCTGGTCTGCCCATCCTCCACAGCAAGGACCTTGTCAACTGGGAACTCATCGGACATGCTGTCACCAAGCTCCAGCCTGAGAGCGAGTTCGATAAGCCCTCGCATGGCAATGGTGTGTGGGCTCCCTGCATCAGTTATCATAATGGCGAGTTCTATATCTATTGGGGTGACCCCGATTACGGTGTGTTCATGGTGAAGACCAAGAATCCAGCCGGCAAATGGGACGATCCTGTGTGTGTGATTCCTGGCAAGGGAATGATCGACACCTCTCCTCTGTGGGACGAGGACGGCCGCGTATACTTGGTGAATGGCTGGGCCAATTCGCGCAATCGCTTCGCATCTGTCATCACTGTTCGCGAGTTGAATGCCGAAGGAACGAAGGCCATCAGCGATCCTGTCATAGTCTTCGACGGCAACGGAACAGAGAATCGCACTTGCGAAGGTCCTAAGTTTTATAAGCGCAACGGCTGGTACTGGGTGATGTTCCCTGCCGGAGGTGTTCCTACAGGTCATCAGATTGCCATGCGCTCCAAGTCGCCTTTCGGTCCTTACGAGGCTAAGAAGGTGCTTGCTCAGGGCAAGAGCAAAATCAATGGCCCTCATCAAGGCGGATGGGTTCATACAAAATACGGCGAAGACTGGTTCTTGCATTTCCAGGACAAGGAAGCCTACGGACGTGTGGTTCACCTGCAGCCTGTCACCTGGAAGGACAACTGGCCTGTGATGGGCAAGGTGCCAGCCAAGGGCTATTGTGGCGAACCTTACGAGACTTATAAGATGCCTAAGGCAGCCGTTCATGTGAACGTAAACCCTGTGGAGAGCGATGAGTTCAATGAAACTAAGTTGGGCCTTCAATGGCAATGGCACGCCAATTACCAGCAGTGGTATGGAATGCCAACCTCGATGGGTGTGATGCGCATCTATACCGACAAGAACGACGGAACCATCTGGCACACACCCAACCTGTTGTTGCAGAAAACTCCAGCCGACAACTTCACAGTCACCACCAAACTACAGCTTACTGCCAAGGACCAGAACCAGATGGGCGGTATCATCATGATGGGCCTCGACTACACGGCATTGGTAGTCAAGCGAGTGGGCGATGAGTTCCAGTTGCAGCAGATTACCTGCAAGAATGCCGACAAGGGCAAGCCCGAGACTGTGAAGGTTCTCGACACGCTGAAGCCAAGTTTGGTAGACCAGATAGACTATCAGCCAGCCATCCACGAGCAGGCTTATATGCGAATGGTGGTACGCCAGGGCAAGATGCAGTTCTATTTCTCCCAGAATGGCAAGTCGTACAAGAAGGTGGGCGATGAATTTACCATGCGCGAAGGCAAGTGGATTGGAGCCAAGGTAGGACTCCTCGCCAAGGAGCCCGAAGGCAAGACCAACCGTGGTTGGATAGATGTGGACTGGTTCCGCATCACCAAATAATAACGTAAAAGCAAAAAAAGTTGAAACTACATCGAATATCCATATTGTTTGTCCCCCTCGTGTTGGGTGCGTGTTCTGTGAGTAAGCATGTTCCCGAAGGCGAATATATCCTTAACAAGGTGGAGGTAAAGAGCGACGATAAATCCTACGATGCTTCGTCGCTCAAACCCTATGTCCGTCAGAAGGAAGCCCCCAAGATCTTCTCGCTTTTCAGAAATCCCTTCAGTCGCAAGCCTGTCATCTTCGATACGTTGCAGGCACGCCTGTCGTGTCAGGACCTCCGTGTGGCGATGCAGAACCAGGGATTCCTGCAGGCAGGAGTCTCGCTTTTCACCACTACGAAGGGCAAGAAGCTCGATGCCCAGTATCTGTTGCATCCAGGAGAGCCATTCCGGATAGGTAAGATGACCTATGTGGTCGACGACGACGAGGTGCGCAAGGTGCTGAGTCAGGGCGATGAGAGTCAGCGCTTGCTGAAGCCAGGAATGCGTTTCAGTGTAGAGGCGCTCGATGCCGAGCGCAAGCGTATAGCAAGACTCTTGGCAGACAGTGGATATTTCCGTTTCAACAAAGACTTCATTCAGTATGACGCCGACACCATCTCCGGCGAGAAGGATATCGACCTGAAACTCCATCTCCTGAAGTACAAGGCAAGCAGCAACCAGCCTGCCACCGACCATCCGCGATACTGGATTCGTCAGGTCAACTTCTTTAGCAATGACAGTCTGCCCATCCATCTGCGCCACCAGGTGTTGCTCAACGCCACAGCCGTGAAGGAAGGGAAGCCCTACAGCGCTTCCGACCTGCAGCGTACGTACAACAACTTTGCCCGTCTGCAGGCTGTGAAGTATACGAGCATACGTTTCGTAGAAGTGCCCGACACCAATCAGCTGGACTGCAACATACAGATAAGCACCAATAAGCCCCACACCCTGTCGTTTCAGCCCGAGGGCACCAATACGGCAGGCAACCTGGGAGCAGCAGCCTCGCTTACCTATACCAACCGCAACCTGTTCCGTGGCAGCGAACAGTTCAGCATCGAACTGCGTGGAGCCTACGAGGCCATCAAGGGACTGGAGGGCTACACCGACCAGAATTACATCGAGTATTCGGCAGAAGCCAAGTTGATGTTCCCGCGATTCTTAGCACCATTCCTGTCGAAGAGCTTCCGTAGGAGACAGACGGCAAGTTCTGAGCTCTCTGTGAGTTGGGACATGCAGAACCGTCCCGAGTTCTATCGCAGGGTGTTCTCTACAGCCTGGCGCTATCGCTGGGCAGAACCCAGACACCATCTCAACTGGCGCATCGACCTGCTCGATCTCAACTATGTGTATATGCCGTGGATTTCTCCTACCTTCAAGAATGACTACCTCGACGATGCAGACAATCGTAACGCCATCCTGCGTTACAACTACGAGGACCTTTTCATTATGAAGATAGGTTTTGGTATTACATATAATAATGGTATAGACGCCATGAGGGCAAATATCGAGACAGCAGGCAATCTGCTCAACGGAGCAGCCAAGGCGTTCGGACTGAAGAAAAATGGAGAGGGTCAGTACACCTTATTTAATATAGCCTACGCTCAGTATGCTAAGTTTGATTTCGACTACACCCATCTGATGCAGTTTGACAAGCGCAACGCCCTGGCTCTGCATGCAGGCTTCGGCATAGCCTATCCTTATGGCAACAGCCGAGTGCTGCCTTTCGAAAAACGATATTTCTCGGGTGGAGCCAACTCCGTGCGAGGATGGGGTGTAAGAGAGTTGGGACCAGGAAAGTTCAGAGGTACCGACGGCCGTATCGACTTCATCAACCAGACGGGCGATTTGAAGCTCGACCTTAATGCCGAGTACCGCACGTCTTTGTTCTGGAAGTTCCAGGGTGCGTTCTTCGTAGATGCCGGCAACATCTGGACCCTTCGTTCCTACGATGAGCAACCAGGCGGACAGTTCAAGTTGGATGAGTTCTACAAGCAGATAGCTGTGGCTTACGGCTTGGGAATACGTCTCAACTTCGACTATTTCATCCTACGTTTCGATATGGGTATGAAAGCCATCAATCCCGCCTATGAGAACGAGCAGGAGCACTGGGCAATCATTCATCCACGACTCAGTCGCGACTTTGCGTTTCACTTCGCAGTGGGCTTCCCATTCTAACCATCCATCTTCCGTCTCTCTTTACCATAGGGAGGCAGAAGTTGGCTTTCTCTGTCAGTCGGGCAACCTTTCCTATGGTGTCCATCTGTAGAAAGTCTGAAACCGTTATTTCTATTGTGGCAAGCGAATCATTGTCTTGCCATTCGATGTCGCCCAGTTCAATCTGGGCGTCTTCGTTTTTAGCACGCAGCGAATCGACATCCGCCTGGTGCACATTGCTGGCAGCAAACCTCAGCCATTTCTCCGACTCGGGCGTGCAGAAACGCAGCGCTTTCTGGAAGTGCCAGTTGTAGTAGTTCACGGCGAAGGAGTCGGCATCCGTTCGCAGTTGTTCCTCTTCGCTCAGTTCGTGCTTGCAAGAAGAACCTGCCATCATCATCATGCCGCTCACGGCAGCCAATAGGATCCATCGAAGATAAATTCTTCTTGTTCTCATATCAGTATCTTTTTAAATTAGCTTAAAAACGCCACAAAGGTAAGAAAAAACTTTGTAATTAGAATCTTTTTAGCTAACTTTGCATGAAAATAAAAATTAAGATGCTAAGATTTATTTCCTTCGGCAGCGGAAGTAGTGGTAATTGCTACTATCTTTTTACTGAGACGGATTCACTATTAATAGATGTGGGAGTAGGAATAAGGACACTGAAAAAGCACTTTCATAACTATGGATTGCGCTTCGAGGATGTGCACAACATTCTTATTACCCACGACCATGCCGACCATGTCAAGTCTGTGGGAAGCCTAAGCAATGATTATCACTTGCCTGTTTATACAACTCGTAAGGTGCATAGTGGCATTGAGAACAACTATTGTGTTCGCAAGAAGATCAATGGTGCCAATGTGCATGTCGTAGAGAAAGGTGTGCCCTTCGTGCTGGGTGAGTTTCGTATCACTCCATTTGGTGTTCCTCACGACAGTACCGACAATGTGGGCTATCAGGTGGAGTGTGGTGGTGTCACCTTCTGTCTCATTACGGATGTAGGCCATATCACCGACGAGATGAAGGCCTTCATCGGTCGTGCCAATTATCTTGTTTTAGAGGCAAATCATGATGAGGAGATGCTTCAGCAGGGTCCATATCCCCAGTATCTCAAGGAACGCATTCTCGGTCCTAATGGTCATCTTAGCAATACCTCCTGTGGTAAGGCGTTGGCAGAAAATGCCACCGATGCTCTGCGTCATGTCTGGCTGTGTCATCTCAGCGAGGAGAACAATCATCCCGAACTTGCCCGCAAGACCATCGAACAGATATTGCGCAGCTATGGCATTGTGGCAGGCAAGGACTTCATGCTCGAAGTGCTGAAGCGCAAGACTCCCAGTGAAATCTATACATTGAAAGCGACAGAATAATGTCTGGATGTTTACCATTCATTCATCATGTGTCTTATTGCAGCAATGGGGTGATGCCACAACATACGGGGTCCTGCATAGCGCATAGCAGCCTGCATTTGTATTTTTCTGTCAGGCTTATAGCAGTGAATAGGACATTTCTTGCAAGTCGGCTTCTTCTCGCCAAACTTGCAATGCTCCAATCTGGTGTAGGCATAGTCGAGTAGGGCCGAACACTCCTCGCAAAGTCCTTCTTTCGTATGCTTCTTGCCATGGCAGTATATCTTCACCATTTGGCTTACCGTTTTCTTTTCTTGCTCTATGCGCGTCATAAGACTCCTTTGCCTTTAAAGCTTTTGTAGATAGCGGTCGGCTTCAATGGCAGCTTTGGCACCAGATCCTGCAGCTACAACTCCCTGACGGTAAACGGGATCGGCCACATCACCTGCAGCAAAGATACCGGGCAGATTGGTGGTGGCAGTACCGGGAACCACCTTGATGAATCCCTGCTCGTCGAGATCGATATGACCCTTGAAAAGCTCGGTGTTGGGCTTATGACCAATGGCAAGGAAGAAACCGTCGATGGCAATGTCGAAGGCCTCCTCGTTGGGTTCGCCGAGAAGACGTACCAGGTGGGCACCCTCAACACCGTTGTCGCCAAAGAGCCCCGTGGTGTTGGTTTCGAAGAGTATCTCGATGTTCTCCTTTTCCTTGACTCGTTGCTGCATGATCTCAGCAGCACGCAGGAAAGGCTTTCTCACGATCATATACACCTTCTTGGCGAGACTTGCCAGATAGAGAGCTTCCTCGCAGGCCGTGTCTCCACCGCCCACAACAGCCACAGTACGCTTACGATAGAAGAAACCGTCGCAGGTGGCACATGCCGACACACCCTGTCCCTTATACTTCTCCTCGTCTTCAAGCCCCAAGTATTTGGCTGTGGCTCCTGTGGCAATAATGATGGTGTCGGTTGTAAAAGCCTTACCGTCTTCGTCTTCCACACGATAAGGACGGTTCTCGAAGTCGATGTGAGTGATGCTTCCGTCGCGCATTTCAGTTCCGAATCGTTCAGCCTGTTCACGCATGTCCATCATCATCTGATTGCCGTCCACGCCATTGGGATAGCCAGGAAAGTTTTCTACGATGGTGGTGGTGGTCAACTGTCCGCCTGGTTGCAAACCGGCATAAAGTACAGGTTTCAGGTCAGCACGACCAGCATATATGGCAGCTGTATAACCAGCAGGTCCACTTCCGATAATGAGAGTTTTGATATGTTCCATATTTTTGATTGAGTTTTATTGAATTCCTATTATTTTGTGAGTTTGCAGCGAGAGTTGCCATTCCGGGTGCTGCTTGATGTATTCTATGCAATGCTTCATGATGATGGCGTTCTGCTCATCGTTGCCTGTGTCGCAAGGCTGCAGATACAGGTAGTCGGCCTTCAGATGGCAGCAGTCCACTGGATGCTTGTCGTCGAAAACGAGTTTCAGTTCGTTGGCATGAGGGATGACGACAGCCGCCTGAGTCTCCACAAAGGCCTTCTTTGGCGAACAGGTTATCCAGTCTATTCCCTGTGGCAGCAGATGCGTTCCGTTGGTCTCCACAGCCACATAGTAGCCAGCCTGATGCCATGCCTCAATGAGGGCGTCGTCGGCCTGCAGAGAGGGCTCTCCTCCCGTCAGCACGATAAACCGACATTCACTTCCTGTGCGTAAACATTGCTCCACGATGTCCTGTGCCGTCATCTCCGTATAGTGTGTGAAGTTGGTGTCGCAGAAAGGGCACGACAGGTTGCATCCGCTCATTCTTACGAAGACGGCAGGTCTGCCAGTCCATCTTCCCTCACCCTGTAGTGAGTAGAATATCTCGTTGACTCTGTAAGTTTTCATTCTTTGTTATCTGTGAATATCTGCAGTCAGTCAGTGTTACTTGACGATGAACTCTATACCCTTTATTTTGTTCTCGTCAATGACAGTTGCTGTATTTCCAAAACTCTCCTGTATGGTGACCTTGTAGCATGTGTCGAACTGTTCTACAATCCATTTACCGATATTCTCGGCAGTAGGATTGAAGTCGAAAATCTCGTTGAGGTTAGCATGATCCATCTTGCTGTGTATGGCTTTCTTGATGTGAGTGAAGTCTTCCACCATACCGTCCTCGTTGAGTTTGTCCCTGCTGACGAGGAAAATTTCTATCTGCCAGTTGTGTCCATGCATGCGGCTGCACTTGCTTTCGTAGCTGAGCTGGAGCGAGTGGGCAGCGGATATTTCTAACTTTTTGGAAATACAGTATATCATATCTTGCTTCAAAATAATCTAATAAACTTTGCAAAGATACATCAAATCGGTAAAATATCAAAATAAATGAGTGATTTAATTTTGTTAAGAGCCAGATTTTGTCAAATCTTCATGACAATGAATAAAAATAGTATCAATCTTTTCGTTACCTCAGAATTTTGCATTAACTTTGCAGAAATAAGCAAAAATAAGCAGAAAAAGATACGCAAACCATATGAATAATATTAAGAAAATAGTCCTTACGGGCGGTCCTTGCGCAGGCAAGACCACAGCATTAGTACGCATCATAGAGCATTTCTCGGGATTGGGTTACAAGGTATTCACCATTCCCGAGGTACCTACCATGTTTACCCAGGCAGGTATGAACTATCTTACCGACAACGCCAAGTTCTTCTATGAGGGCGAGAAGGCTACGCTCCAGATACAGTTGGCTTTAGAAGACAGTATGATGCGCATGGCACAGACGATAGACATGCCTGTCATCATTGTATGCGACCGTGGTGCGATGGATATCTCTTCGTATCTCACTCCCGAGCTTTGGAACCGTATCATCGGAGAATTGGGGTATACCACAGCTCAATTACGCGATGAGCGTTATGATGCCGTACTCCATCTTGTTTCAGCAGCCGATGGCGCCGAGCAGTTTTATACCACGAGCAACAATGCCCAGCGCTTGGAGCGTGCCGACGAACATGGTTTGCAGATAGCCCGCGAACTCGACAAGAAGGTTATCAGTGCCTGGACGGGTCATTCTCATCTGCGTGTCATCAACAATCACGACGACTTCAACAACAAGTTGAACCGTGTTCTCAAGGAGATTAGCAATGTGCTGGGTATTCCTCAGCCCGTGGAGGAGGAGCGTAAATACATTGTCGAGGTGACGGGCGATGTGGCAGGAAGCATCGACAGCGACATCGTACAGACGTATCTTACCACCGAACCTGGTTGCGAGGTACGTCTTCGCAAGCGTGTCTTCGAGGGCAAGACGGTGTATGTTCATACCACCAAGAAGTTGCTTTCTACCAACGAGCAGATAGAGACGGAGCGCCAGATAGGTAAGAATCTCTACGAGTCCATGCTTCAGCAGGCCGATCCTTATCGTGTCACCATCCGCAAGCATCGCAAGAGTTTCATCTGGAAGGGTCAGTACTTCGAGTTGGATTCTTTCGAGTCTCCCGCTCCAGGATTAGTCATTCTCGAGACCAAGGGCATTGCGAAGCAAGAGAGTGTCAAGTTTCCTCCCTTCATCCATGTGAAAGAGGATATCACGGGCAATACACAATATTATAATTATAATATCGCGTTAAGGAAGTAGTTTTCTTGAGAAGTTAAATGAGATCATCAGGTGTTAAGGGAGTTAAGGAGTTAAGACAACAGCCTTATTGTTTGAGTCCCCTGCAGATGATATTTTTTTAGTCAAGAAACGACGTTCGGCGGTTGCTATGGGCTTCATGGCCTTTCTGCAGCCCGTAAGCGATTCGTGTCCATGCGGTCGCATACCGCAAAATGCAGCTCTGCTGCTGGCGAAGACCTCTGATGGTCCGCCAACCTTATAGCGAAGCGGTTTGAGCACCGAGTAGGGCGGTTTCCTCTTCTTCCCTGAGGGGAGAAGACCGAGATGAGAGGTGGACCCTCCCTTAAGGGTAAGGGAGGACTGGTGGGTT
>CEAK01019991.1_pt1 | contig 99959 bp, 92 predicted proteins | sample 480681 | NCBI WGS metagenome assembly CEAK01 (sample SAMEA3182071, study PRJEB8094) | gut metagenome | biome: human; feature: gut; material: Stool; isolation source: human stools | place: Canada | collected 2011-12-06 | reverse complement strand
AGTTAAAGAAGTTATCACTCCCTTCGGTCGTTAGAAGTTATAGCCAATAGCCTTTTTTGTTGTATATTTAGTTATAAAGCATATGGCTTTAACTTCTCTAACTTCTTTAAATTCTTTAACTTCCCCTTTTGCGAAAGTTTAGTTTTTTATATTTGAAATAATTTTATCTTCACATTTTGAGATTGTGATTAGTAACCAGGGTTTTGTTCCAGGTTAGTGTTCTGGTCGAGAGCCGTCTGTGGTATAGGCAACAGGTAAGAGTTACTGTCAAACTGTTTAACTTGTTTGATGCGGCCATTATCACGATTATCAATACCATTGAGATATTTTTCTACTTTGTTGTTGCGGCATAGATCGAACCAACGCTCTCCCTCAAAGGCAAGCTCTAAACGGCGTTCGTGAAGCACGGCTTCTATCATAGCTTCCTTGCTGTTTGTCTTATCAGAAGTCAGTTCCTTCAGTTTGGCACGTTTACGAATCTGGTTTACGAGTTTCGCACTCTCGTCAAGGTTGCCCTTATAGGCTTCCGCCTCTGCCTTCATGAGGATAATGTCAGCGAGTCGAATCCAATAAATGTTGCTGTAGGAAGAACGCAACTTATACATGAATGGGTAGTGGGAGGCTGGATAATAGTTGCTCCATGTACATGCATAATATACAATAGCCTGATTCTTGCGTATTTCGTCGCCTTCTTTTTCAAAGTCGCTGATGATGTCGCGCGAAGGAGTGATCCACTTTGCCCATGTGAAATAGAAATCCCAGTTGTCCAATTGGCGTCCGAACATCCATGTTTCCCAGTTTCCGCCACCTGTTGTCCAATGAACCTCCAAAATGCCTTCTTTGGTATTACGTTTCAGGCAATCCTTGGTTGTCTCATCGTATCCCCAGAGAGTTTCGTAACTATCTTCAAGTTCTACACCTTTTGTCTTGATTACCTTATCAGCGTAGGTTATTACTTTATCGTAATCTTGTACTTCCTTTTCGGCGTAGACCTTGGCAAGCATAGCTTGAGCTACAGTCTTGGTCATCTTGGTGCGGTCAGAATTATCATTGTCAGGAGCATATTTTTCAGCATCTGTCAAGTCGGCAATAATCTGTTCATAGCACTCCTTGGGTGATTTACGAGGAGGATAGTAAGTAGGGTATACCTCATTGATGTTATCAGAGGTGATCGTTTTTGCAATGGTTGTAATAACAGGGAATGAGCCCCAAAGACGTGCCATTCGGAACATCATCAATGCACGGAAAATTTCTCCTTGAGCCTTATAGGAATGATATTCTGTATCTGAGATTTGACCACTTTCCTTCAGTTGTTCTACGCCATTGATGAGCACATTGGCTTGAGCGATATCCTCTAAGTATCGATTCCAGTCTCGGCTCAAAACAGAGTTGCTGGCATCGATAGAGTTGGTTTCGTAAGGCACTACCTCAGCACCTGTAGTACCAGCATACGCATTATCACTATGAGAGTCGCCTATCAAAAGATAATCGAGATGGGTGTGCTCCTGGCGATTGCGGAACAACTCATAGAGAGACTTGAGTTGTGTTTCTGCGGCAGCCTTATCCTTTAAAACAGCTGTGGATGTTTCAGTCTGGGTGCCCTGTGTTATTTCTGAAGGCTCGGATATAGGCTCATAGTCGAGTGAGCAACTTGCCAATGATATCATGGTTAAGCTACCGAGCGCTAAAGTCTTGATTTTATTATATGTTTTCATCGTTGTCATGATTTTTAGAATTCAACTTTTACACCTAATACTACGCTTTTGTTGAGAGGGTATGTACCCCAGTCGATGCCTTGTACACTACCACTATTACCATACTGATTGACCTCAGGATCCATACCAGAATAATCGGTAAGGGTAATCAAGTTGGTAGCTGATACGTATGGCTGCAAACGAGTCAGTCCGAAGCGTGAGATCAGTTTGCGTGGAACATCGTAAGAGAGGGAGATATCTTTTAAGCGAATATAACTGCCATCCTCTACGAAGTAGGTAGAGTTACGGATGTCCCACTTAGCTTTAGGTACGTTGGTGATTTGTCCTGGAATTCTCCAGCGTGCCAATACCTTGGTGCTTTGGTTCTTGCCATCATACATTCCTTCTGTTTCCATTCGGGAGACATTATAGATGTCGTTTCCATAACTTCCCTGGATAAGAATACTGAGATTCAAACCTTTATATGAGAATGTGTTGGTCATACCGAAAGTGAAGTCAGGGTTAGGGTCACCGATATAGGTACGATCACTTGCCGAAACAAGTCCGTCGCCAGTTACGTCCTTGTACTTCATGTCACCAGTTTCAGGATCAACCCCTTCTGCTATATATCCCCAGAAACTGCCTAAAGGCATGCCGGGAGTGTTGCGTACAACTGGTTCGTTGACATTGTCGGTGGTATTAGCATCATAATATACTTGCGTTAGAGCCAGACTTTCCAACTTGTTTTTATTGAATGAGATGTTAAAGTCGGTGTTCCACTTAAATGTTCCAATCAAGTTCTTTGAGGAGAAGGCAAATTCCCAACCCTTATTGCTCATCGAACCGCCATTATAGGTAAGACTTGATGCAGCTGCACTTCCTGCAGGAAGGGTGATGTTCATCAGCATATCCTTGGTCTTCTTGTAATAGTAATCGGCATAGAAAGTCAAGCGGTTTCCTAATACAGTCAGGTCGAGTCCGATGTTAGTCTGTGTTGTTGTTTCCCATGTCAATTCAGGGTTGCTCAAGTTGCCTTGTGAGAATGTAGGTATAGCGTTGGCGTCATTGCCCTCACCAAACCATTGTACACGATTGATATTGTATCTTGCCAAATAACTATAGTCGCCCAAGCCACTCTGGTTACCAGTCTGTCCCCAGCCACCACGAATCTTCAAGTCGTCTATCCACTTGATATCCTTCATGAATTTCTCATTGCTCACACGCCAAGCTCCAGAGAAAGATGGGAAATAACCCCAACGATGGTGAGGAGCTAACTTGGAAGAACCATCAGCACGCATATTGGCTGTTACCATATAGGTGTCGTTCCAGTTGTATTGTAAACGAGCGAAGGTAGAGAAGATAGCCCAATCAGCAGCAGAAGAGCCAGTTTCTGTCCAGGAAATCTTGTTGGCAGCATTCAGAGTAGGGAAGTTATCATTCGCATAGTTGCTACCATTGATATAGTTTTGGCTCCACTTGCTTTGAGTCCATGAACTACCTGCCATGGCATCAAAGTTATGTTTACCCAATGCTTTTTTGTAATTCACCACATTGTCCCATACGATAACACTGCTGACATTACGTCCATCATAGCCTGTTCCAAATTCCTGACGACCAATGGTTGTAGAGATAGGGTCGAGGAAGTTGGTTGTTGTGCCTTGTGTGCGATCGAAAGACAAAGACAGGTTGTACGTCAACTCAGGCATGAAGGTAACTGTTGCTTTTCCTGTAGCCAACAAACGATTGTATGCAGATTTGTTGTTCTGTGTTCGGGCTATATTCTCAGCAGGTGAAGTGATATTTACGCCATAGAAGTTGTTGTAAAATTGTTTTGGATTCTCAGGATTCCATACAGGAGCGTAAGTAGGCGTATTGACGATAGCCGTAACTACACCGCCACGGTTAGAACCCGTACCGGAAATAATACCTGTACCCTTGTTGGTATAGTCAGAATAGGTTACGCTTGCATTAAGGCGCAGCCACTTACGAATGTCGTTTTCAATAGATGCGCGGAAATTGTAACGCTTGTAACTTGATTTCTTGATGACACCATTTTCACCCGTGTAACCACCAGAGATGAAGTATCTCAATTTTTCTGTTCCATTAGTGATAGAAACCTGGTAGTCCTGTACGTTTCCAGTGCGGAAAACCTCGTCTTTCCAGTCGGTCATGTCTTTCAAACCTTCAGGGAGTTTTACCATACCAATCTCATCCATCAATTCTTTATACTGTGCAGCATTGAGTGATTCTTGATTATCGCGTACAGTATTAAACGCATAGTGTGCATTCAAGCTGATTTTTGCCACACCTGTTTTTCCCTGCTTGGTTCCGATAATGATAACTCCATTAGCTGCTCGAGAACCATAGATGGCAGCTGAAGATGCATCTTTTAATACTTGGATATTGTCAATATCATCAGCAGCCAAGAAGTCAATATTGGTCATAGGCACACCATCTACCACATAGAGTGGGTCGTTGCTACCATTCAATGATGTAGTACCACGCACACGTATGGTGGGGGAAGCACCTGGCTGACCATTGGCTTGTGAAATTTGTAGACCTGCTGCTTTACCCTGCATACCAGCAGCTGCAGATATGATAGGACGTGTAGAAAGATCCTTCGCCGACACGCTTGAAACAGCAGTAGTAACATCTTTACGCTTCACTGAGCCATAACCGATGGCAACTACTTCATTTAGCATGTTAGCTTCCTCTTCAAGTGTGATTTTGATGCCATTTGAAGCCTTTACTTCTTTATTCTTATAGCCAATATAAGAAATCTTGAGTTTGGCACCTTGTTGTACTTCGATGGTAAAATGTCCATCCAAATCGGTGGCTACTCCATTTTGCGTTCCATTTTCAAGAACAGAAGCTCCAATAATGGGTTCATTGGTGTTGTCGATTACAGTGCCAGTAATCTTCATCTTTTGACCCCAGGCAGTAGCCGAGATTAATAGAACGAGTGCTGTAGATGCTAATCCTCGCAACATCGCATTACTTTTTGCTTTTCTCATAAATTTAAGTTTTATTTGATTTTGTGTATATCTTTTTATAGCTTTTGTCTTTGTGGACAGTGCTATCTTTGCTCATGCAAAAGTAATAAAAAAAGTAACAAAATGTTTGTTGATTAAATCATTAAGTGGTGAAAATAAGTGGTTGCGAATATGTAAGGTATTGATTGTTAGTATTATATGGCTTTTGCTGTTTTTTTATTTAGTGGTGTTTTTATGAAATGGAATAACGGTTAATATCGTAGATGTTTGTTTATTTATGTCTAAAAAAAGAGTGTAATGAATACTTTGTGAAGTTATCCATTACACTCTTTCTTGTTTAATGATGTTTGCCTATATATATAATATGGTATATATATAATAAGGTGTAATACCCCTATGCGATACAAACAATCATTTGTTATGCGTTGTAAGTTTCTTTATTTTCCGAGGTTCTTTTTCTTCTCGTTCAATTCTGCCTGCTTACGTGCAAGTTCAGCTTGCTGTTTTTGCTGCAATTCCTGCAGAGCCTGCATTCTTGCCATCAATCCGCTTGCCTTCTTAGGATTGCTCTTGTTCTCCTGATAACGTTTCTCAAGGATAGCAAGGAGCTTCTCGTCGTTGGTGGTCTTGCGCAAGGTCCACATGATGGCTGCACTGAAGAACAGAGAGATGAAATAGTAGAAGTTCAAACCAGATGAGTAGTCGTTGAACATAAAGAAGAACATCAGAGGCATGATGAGCATCATCCACTGCATCATCTTCATTTGATCAGCCTGCTGGCCTACCATCTGGTCGCGCTGCTGGCGCATGGTCATCCAAGAGTAGAGGAGGTTGGCTACACAGAAGAGGATACAGGTAAGGCTCAAGTGATCGCCTATCAACCAGATGTTGGTGTTCCACTCGATGATGGGGTCGTAGGTACTCAGATCACTCATCCACAGGAACTTCTCACCACGAAGCTGAATAGCATTAGGCACAAAGTTGAACATTGCAACCCAAACAGGCAACTGAATCAGCATAGGGATACAACCAGATAATGGGCTTACACCATATTTGGCATATTCAGCCATCATAGCCTGCTGCTTCTGCATCTGATCCTCAGGCTTATTATACTGAGCGGTAGCAGCTTCGAGTTTTGGTTTGAGTACGCGCATCTTGGCAGAACTCATGTAGCTCTTCTTTACCATAGGGTAGGTGATAAGCTTGAGGAGCAGGGTAATGAGAATCAACACGATACCCATAGGGAAGATCTTACTCAACCAGTCGAATACATAGATTGTGAAGAAACGGTTAATCCAGCGGACGATAGGCCATCCCAGATAAACAAGCTTCTGGAACTCCAGGTCCTTGCCGAAGGTGCTTTCCTTCTCTGTATTCTTCAGAATCTGGAAGTCGTTAGGTCCGAAGTAGAACTCAAACTCAGAAGCCTTCTTTCCAGTTGGGTCAAAAGCGGTCTTCATCTTAGCCTGGAACTGCTTCAGATAGCCGGAGCCCTTCTCCTGAGGGACAGAAGTCATGAAGGCATCCTTGTCGAAGTTGTCCTTGGATATCATGATGGCAGAGAAGAACTGGTTCTTGAAAGACACCCAGTCGATGGTTTCTTCGATTTTCTCGTCGATCTTCTCGCTTGTCTCGTTCAGATGGTCGGTACCTCCCTCTACATCGTGATAGGTGAGGGTAGTGTAACGGTTCTCGAACATGAAGCCGCGCTCCTGTTGACGGGCCTTGTCGCTCCAGTCAACATCCATCTTGCAATAATTAGGCGAGAACAATCCAGCCATGCCCTGTGCTTGAAGGCTCATGTGGAGCATGTAGTCCTTGCCCAATGTATAAGTCATAGTGAGAGTCTTGCCCGGAGCAGCCTCTGCTGTCATGGTGACAGATGTCTTTGTGACATTTGATGGAGTAAAGTAAAGGTCACTTGTGATAATGTTGGCTTCTTTAGCCTCGAGCATGAACTTGAGGCTCTGGTCGTTGCCATCGAAGAGAGTTACGTCCTTCTTGTCTTTTGAGCCGTCTTTCACCTTGAGGTCGTGACCCACATAACCCTTTACTACAGCCTTCTCGACAGTACCACCCTTGGTGTTGAGGGTCAGCTCAACTTTCTCGTTACTCAAAACGATTTTCTGAGACTTGCCCTTCAAAGCCGAGTAGAAGAGGGCTGTTGAGTCAGCCTCAACCTTGGCTTTAGCTTCAGCCTGTCGCTGCAGCGCCGCAGCCTTGTTAGCTTTTTCCATCTCGGCGTGTTTTGCCTTAGCGATGGAGTCCTGAACGAATGCTGCTCTCTGCTCTTCGGCAGAAGGCTGTGAGTACCAACTGAACCCAATCAGTACAAGGGCTATCAGGAGGAAACCGATAATGTTGTTTTTGTTCATATTTATTTTTTGTTTTCAATTGCTGTTTTGACGAAGTCCATAAACAGTGGGTGTGGCTTCAGCACGGTGCTCTGGTATTCTGGATGATACTGAGTACCGATGTACCACTTCAGGCCTGGAATCTCTACGATTTCTACCAAGTCGCTTTCGGGATTTCGTCCCACGCACATCATGCCATGCTTCTCAAACTCTTGCTGGAAATTGTTGTTGAACTCATAGCGATGGCGATGACGTTCCTGTATGTGTTCTTTCTTATAGATATTGAACACGCGCGAACCTTGTTTCAGCACACACTCGTATGCTCCCAATCGCATGGTGCCACCCATATTTGATATGTTCTTCTGCTCCTCCATGATGTCGATGACATTGTGTGGAGTCTTCTCGTCCATTTCTCGAGAGTTTGCGTCTTTGTAACCCAGGACATTGCGGGCAAACTCGATGACGATCATCTGCATGCCTAAGCAAATGCCGAAGGTGGGAATGTCGTGGGTGCGGGTATAGTGAGCAGCTATTATCTTGCCCTCTATTCCTCGCTGACCGAATCCCGGGCAGATGACTATACCGTCCTGACCTTTCAGTCGTTCTGCCACATTGTCTTCTGTCAGATATTCTGAATTGATGAATGTGATATTCACCTTATGGTCATTGTAGGTTCCTGCATGAGAAAGGCTTTCGCGAATACTCTTGTAGGCGTCCTGCAAGTCGTATTTACCCACCAAACCAATATTGACAACCTCTGTGGCGTTGTTGCGTCGGTCGAGGAATGCTTTCCAAGGACCTAATGCAGGCTTTTCGCCTATCGGCTCATCCATCTTGCGAAGGATGGCGGTATCGAGTCCCTGGTTCTGCATGTTGACAGGTACCTCATAGATACTTGGCAGGTCTTCACTCTGGATAACGCAGTCGATATCCACATTACAGAAACTTGCCACTTTCTTCAGTATGCCCTCTTCGAGATGTTTCTCTGTGCGGAGAATCAAGATGTCGGGCTGAATACCTACGCTTTGCAGTTCCTTGACGGAGTGTTGGGTAGGCTTGGTCTTCAACTCGCCAGCTGCTTTCAGATAGGGCACGTAGGTAAGGTGCACATTGAGAGCATTCTTGCCCAATTCCCATTTCAACTGTCGGATGGCTTCCATATATGGAGCACTCTCTATGTCGCCTATAGTGCCACCAATCTCTGTGATGACAAAGTCGTAGTGATACTTCTGCCCCAGCAATTTTACATTGCGTTTTATCTCGTTGGTGATGTGAGGAACTACCTGTATGGTTTTGCCAAGATAGTCGCCACGTCGTTCCTTGTCGATAACAGCCTTGTAGATACGTCCTGTAGTGAGCGAGTTGGCCTTTGTTGTCTGGATGCCCGTGAATCTTTCGTAATGACCGAGGTCAAGATCCGTTTCCATTCCATCTACCGTCACATAGCACTCACCATGCTCGTATGGATTGAGTGTGCCCGGATCGATGTTGATGTATGGGTCAAACTTTTGAATTGTAATGTTGTAGCCCCTGGCTTGCAGAAGCTTTCCGATGGATGATGATATGATACCTTTACCTAAGGAAGAAACCACACCACCGGTAACGAAGATGTACTTTGTTTCAGCCACGATGTTTTATATTTAAATTAGAATATTTTGGCTGCAAAGTTACTATAAAATTATGAATTAGCCAAAATTATTGTAAATATTGGCGTGGCTTTTATGATTTATTTGTTACCTTTGTGCCCAAATATGAATAAGCTTAGTATGAATTTAAGATATTATATATTAGTGTTGGCCTTTTGTGTGACAGGAATGGTGTGTGCACAAAGGGGTGGATACGGTAAGAAAAAGGTAGAGAAAGACAGGGTGGCAGAATATATGGACTCGTTGACTGCAAGCAGACAGCGTATTGACTCGTTGGTGAAGCCCAAGATCAATAGTTGTTATTCGCAACTCTTTATTCCTCTTACTTTTTATCATGAACCTGCTGCCCGCTTTCTGCGGCTTGCTCCGGGGAAGTGTGTTGTTGCCGATTCTTTGCAGGCGGCTATCGACCAGGCTCTGATGCATGTGTATCTGAACCGTCCCGACTTGGTGAGAGTGCACGAAAGTCACCTTGAGAGTGTGGGTGCACCGATTGTCTCTGAACCAGCTCCACGTCATGTTGCTACAGATATTGTTAAAGAGGTCGCACCAGTGGCTATTGAGCCTACTGTGGCTCCGATGGATATTTTAGTGACGAAGCCTAACTTCTGGACTTTCAGGGGCGACTATTATCTTCAGTTCTTGCAGAACTATGTGTCGGACAACTGGTATAAGGGAGGCGAGAGTAACTATTCGCTCTTGGGTAGTGTAACCATGCAGGCCAACTACAACAACAAGCAGAAGGTGAAGTGGGACAACAAGTTGGAATTGCGTCTTGGTTATCAGACATCGCGTGGCGATACTATTCACAAGTACAAAACCACAGAAGACTTGATACGTTATACCGGCAAGGTTGGTCTGCAGGCCACCAAGCGCTGGTACTACACTCTGCAGCTCATAGCCCAGACTCAGTTTACGCATGGTGTGAAGAGTAATGACAAAAAGATTTATTCTGATTTCTTCTCGCCATTCAATCTCAACCTCTCTGTCGGTATGGACTATTCTGTAGACTGGCTCAACCACCGTCTTAAGGGAAGTGTGCATATAGCACCTTTGGCGCTTAACTGGAAGTATGTTGGTCGTGCTGACCTTGCCACCCGATATGGTCTTGATGAGGGACATCATGGAATGACCGACTATGGTTCGGAATGTACGATTGACTTGAACTGGGTGCTTGCTGACAACCTGAGATGGAAAACACGCTTGTATGGTTATACTACATACAAGCGTGCTGAATTGGAGTGGGAGAACACGATAACCTTTCAGTTCAATCGCTACATCTCCACTAATGTTTTTATCTATCCTCGATTCGACGATGGGGCCCAACGCAAGGATGGTCAAAGCTACTGGCAATTTAAGGAGTTCGCCTCTGTGGGTTTCTCCTATTCATTTTAGTAAATGCCATAAATCGTAATCCATACGCAGACGGCAATGACAAGCAGGGCGCAAACGAGAAGAAAAGCGAATAGCAACTTGCTAAATATCAAGCGCTTTTTGTGTCGTGGGCTGCATGCACGCATGGAAGTGCTGCTGTGTTGATGTGTATGGTGCGAATGGTGTGTACGATGTGTACTTTGTTCTGATTCCATTTGCATACTCTTTTACTTATAGTTAATATTTCCGACTTGGCATTTCTGCCAAGTCGTTTTTTATTGAATATATTTTGCTTACGGGCGTCTTTCCTCGTTATGGCGGCAGAGTAAAAACAAGTCCTTAGAATCGGAAGCAAACCTCTACGTCTGCCATGGAGTAGTTGTGCTTCTGCAGAGTGCGGTCGTTGATGAGCGCATATTCTGTGAGGATGGTGAAGTTCTTGCTGATGTGATAATTCAGACCAGCCTCATATTGGGTTCTCATCATGTCGGTCTTGCCGTTGGCCTGATACATGTCGTAGCGCGCCTTGGCATAGAGCTTCTTGCTCACTATAGGGGCAATGACGAGTGCATAAACGCCCTGGGCCTTATTGCCTATCTTGCCGTTCAGATTGCAGTCTTTCGAGTCGGCATCTCCGTGGTTGGTGATGCTTTTGGCAAATGCCATACCTGTGGAATGAATGTATTCTGAACGGAGTGTCCAGTCGTTCACGTTGTACTCGAAGGAGAAGGCATATCGGTTTTGTGACAGTTTGCGTACGCCCGAGAAAGTTTCTTTTTTCGGATTTCCCTCTTCATCGAGAACAGGGTTTCCGGCAGCGTCTTTCTGATATACGATATTGCCCTGCTCGTCGTCGTTCCATGTTCCCTTGCGTGCATAAGAGCCAGTCCATCCGAAGGCACCGATGCGCATTCCTTTGACAGGCATGACCCATACTCCGCCAATGATGTTTTTCTGATTGTCTACGTCCTTTGTGTTGATGCCTTGTCCGTTGAACACACCTATTTGATAATGCAGCAGGTTACGGCCGTTGGCGTTCTTGAGGAAGTCGCCCTGGAACTGTAGTCCGATGTCGCGGCCATTGGAGGCTTGTTCTCCGGCACGGTCGCTGAAACCTGCCAGCTTGCTTACATTCTGTGAGTAGCTCATGAATCCCTGTACGATGGGGTGTATGGGGTTCTCGAAGGTAAATGGGTTTTTGAACTGACCGATCTTTACCTTGAATATCTCATATTTCTGCCATTCAGCAAACAGGTCAACCATTCTTGGACTGCTGCCCAAGTTGGATGTGTTGCCATTTAAATGTATTTGGGTTTTCCAGTAGAAATCTCCAGCTATGCGGCCTTCGAGTACAATACGCGCCATGCGGATGTTGAAGGTATTGGATTTTGCTCCTTCCTGTCCGATGTATTGATACTGTGTCATGCCGTAGCCCGACAATTTTAGGTTGTCTAACCATGAGGGCAGTTGTATGCACCTCTTTTCTTTCTCCTGCGCTGAGGCCGAGAATAAAGTCATGGCGAGTAGAGTCGCCAACAGGAATACTCTTTTCATTTTTTATATGTCTCTCTGTTTTGGTTTAGTAATGGCGAAAATATTATTTGTTCTTTTCGTCACTTAATAAGTTTAGATTGTGTTGTGATTCTTAGAGTAATCCTCCTCGGAAATCCATGTTCTTTCAGAATTACCGAGGAGGGAATGTTGTTGGGGGAGAATATTGCTAAGCCTGGCAGGCTTTCTGTTCTTCTTCGGTCAGGTCTTCTGCTTGAGCTTCAGCCTTGGCAAGTGCCTCAGCCTCTTTGGCAGCCTTGGCTTCTGCTATCGCTTGCTCTCGTTCCTTGCGCTCCTTGAGTTTCTGCTTGATGTCGGCATCGCTTCGTTTTTCAAGCAGTACCACGTTCTCTACATGCGGTGTATGAGGGAACATGTCGACGGGCTGTACGGCTCCTACCTTGTAATAGTCGTCCATCAGTTGAAGGTCGCGTGCCTGAGTGGCAGGGTTACAGCTTACATACACAATGCGGTCTGGTGCAGCATTCAGGATGACTTGGATGACATCTGGATGCATTCCTGCACGTGGTGGATCGGTGATGATGACGTCGGGTCGCCCATGCTGCGCAATGAAGTCGTTTGTCAGAATGTCCTTCATATCGCCTGCATAGAAGAGCGTATTCTCGATATTGTTTACTTGCGAGTTGACTTTGGCATCTTCGATAGCCTCAGGCACGTATTCGATTCCTATTACCTTCTTGGCTTTGTGTGCCACAAAGTTGGCTATGGTTCCTGTTCCTGTATAGAGGTCGTACACGAGTTCTTTGCCTGTAAGGTTGGCAAACTCGCGTGCCACGCAGTACAAGTGGTAAGCTTGTTCGGTATTGGTCTGATAGAAACTCTTTGGTCCGACCTTGAACTTCAGGTCTTCCATCAACTCAAAGATATGGTCGTTGCCCTTGAAGAGGCTCAGCTCCAGATCGTTGAAGGTGTCGTTTCCCTTCTGATTGTTCACGTACATGAGTGATGTAATCTGTGGAAATTTGTCGGCCACTTGCTGCATCAGCTCGAGAGCCTTCTGCTCATCGCTCTCCTCGTCGTAATGGAACTGGAATACGAGCATCCATTCTCCGGTGTTGGAGTTGCGTATCATCATGTCGCGCAGCAATCCGTGCTGTTCACGGAGATCGTAGAAAGTATAGTCATGTGAATCGGCATACTCGAAGACAAAGTTGCGAATCTCGTTGCAGAGATCGTCCATCAGCCAGCATTTCTTGATGGGGTAAATCTTGTCGAAAGCGCCTGTGATGTGGAAACCTATAGCATTCTGCGCATGGCGTTCCTTGAGCGAGGTTACAGTGTCGTCTTCTTTCTTTGGCAGCAGGGCGAGCTCCTCGGCTGTGAACCAGCGTTTGTTGCTGCAGCCGAACTCTATCTTGTTGCGATATTCCTGAGTCTTCACACTTCCCATGATAGGGCGGAAGTCGGGCAGTTCTATCTTTCCGATGCGTGTGAGCTGGTCTTCCACCTGTTGCTGTTTGGCCTTTATCTGCTCCTCGTAGGGAAGATTCTGCCATTTGCAGCCGCCGCAGATGCCGAAATGCTCGCACATAGGCTCTTGACGAACTTTGCTTTTCTGGATGAAGCGAGCCACTTTGGCTTCGCAGTATTTATGTTTCTTTTTTACTACCTGCAGGTCTACTATGTCGCCTGGTACGCAGAATGGGACGAAGACAACCTTGTCGTCTACGTGCGTGATGCACTTGCCCTCAGCGGCTACGGCTTCTATGGTGACATTTTCGAGTAATGGTAATGGTTTTTTCTTTCTTGCCATGATTCTTTTAAATTTTGGTTGCAAAGTTACAAAAAAAATGTGAACCATGAAAGACTTGTAGATATTTTTTATCCTTAGTCTTTCTGCAAGTCGTTTGGTTACTAAGTACTTGTCGGGTTTTATTTGTGTCCGATGTCGTTCTTCTCTTGTGTCTTGTCCTACTCATCTATTACGACCTACTTTGGTCATCTATTATGACCGGCTTTGGTCGTCTATTATGACTGGCTTTGGTCGTCTATTACGACCGGTTTTGGTCGTCTATGATGGCTGAAATCGGGCTTAAGAAGAGTAAAAGCCGAATATTGATGTTTTTTGGGGAAAAATGATGGTGGAATCGTTTAATTGTATTATCTTTGTAGTCATTTAGAGCAAGAAATGTTTCATGCAGAAGAAATAACATGATATCAATGTACACTAACTGACAATTTAAAACTATAAATAAAACGAATTCATGAAGAAACTTAGAATGAAAGTATTAGCCATCATGGTGGCTACTTTTGGTCTGGGCGTTCATGCGCAGACAACTTTTGAGGAAATTAGTGCAGATCTGAATAAGGCTGGTGGTGTTTATCTGGCTTATCCCAAGGTAGAGGCAAAGTTGACTCCGGCTCCAAAAGGCTATAAGCCGTTTTATGTGAGTCATTACGGAAGACATGGTTCACGTTATCTTTTGGGCGACAGAGATTATCTGTGGGTTCTCCAACTGATGCAGAAAGCTGATGCTGTGAACGGCCTTACCACATTGGGCAAGGATGTGTTGAACCGTCTGGGACAGGTTTGGGCTGAGGCTCAGGGACGTGGAGGAGATTTGACTCCTCTTGGTGTGCGTCAGCATCAGGGCATCGCTGAGCGAATGGCAAAGAACTTCCCTGAGGTGTTCCGTGGCAAGCGTCACGTTTCTGCCCGTTCTACAGTGGTTTACCGTTGTGCAATGAGTATGGCTGCTTTCGGCGACCGTCTCAAGGGATTGTATCCTCAGCTCGACATCAGCTACGAGATGAGCGAGAAATACATGAATTATCTTAACTATCATTCTGACAAGTCGAATGCTTTCACTCATGGGGAGAAAGGTCCATGGGTAGAGGAATATCGTAAGTTTGAAGAGGCTCAGGTAAAGCCCGACCGTCTGGTGGCTTCACTCTTCTCCAATGCCGACTTTATACGTTGTGAGGTAAATCCTCGTGACTTGATGTGGAGTTTGTACTGGATTGCAGTAGACATGCAGGACATGGAGACTCCATTGTCTTTCTATGATCTGTTCACGGCACAGGAAATGTTCGATTTGTGGCAGTGCGTCAACTACCGATTCTATATCGGCAATGCCAATCCTTTGGCAAGCAAGGGCCTTGTGATGGCAAACTCCAAGTCTTTGGTCCAGAATATCATCGAGTCGGCAGACTCTGCTATCAAGAATCGCTCGATTGCCGCCACTTTGCGTTTCGGTCATGACGGCAACGTGATTCCTCTGTTGGCGCTGCTGCAGGTGGAAAACTTTGATGTGTCAGTAGCTGGACCTGCCGAGGTGTACAAGCATTGGTGCGACTTCAAGGCTTCTCCGATGGCGGCGAATATCCAGATTGTTTTCTTCGAGAACAAGAAAGGCGACATCCTGGTGAAGTTCCTTCACAATGAGAAGGAAGTGCATGTGGCTGTGAAGACTGATATGTGGCCTTACTATCATTGGAATGACGTAAGAGAATATTATCTGGATCGTCTGTCCAAGCTGTAATCGTTTTTCTTAACGTTGCCCGCTTGGCAATCATTACTATATTCCATGGTCTCTATATATAATAAGGTGTATAGAGCCGTGGAATCTTTTGTGTCGTAATGGTCAGGTAGGCAAAAAGACAGTCCCCGAATACGGAATGACGATGCTTTTATAGAGTAGTAGCATTGTTTGCTCTTTAAAATGTGTCTGTGTGTACGTAAACAACCTAAAATGTAATGTGGAGATAGCAAAAAGTTGGTTTTATGTTTGGTGGAACAGAATAAAAGTTGTATATTTGCATCATAAAAAAACAATAACTAAAAATAACAAACCTATTCAACTATGAGTGTAAAAAGAGTTTATACCTTTGGTAATGGTAAGGCGGAAGGCAAGGCCGACATGAGAAACTTGCTTGGTGGTAAGGGAGCCAACTTGGCAGAGATGAATCTTATTGGTGTCCCCGTTCCTCCAGGTTTTACTATCACAACCGATGTTTGTAATGAATACTTTGAAAAAGGCAAGGAAGACGTTGTAGCCCTTCTCAAAGAAGAAGTAGAGAAGGCTGTTCAGCATATTGAGACTTTGATGAACTCGAAGTTCGGTGACGTGGAGAATCCTCTTCTTGTCAGTGTTCGTTCTGGTGCCCGTGCTTCTATGCCAGGCATGATGGATACTATCCTCAACCTTGGTTTGAACGACGAGGTCGTAGAGGGATTGGCTCGCAAGACAGGCAATGAGCGCTTCGCTTACGACAGCTATCGTCGTTTCGTACAGATGTATGGCGATGTTGTGCTTGGCATGAAGCCTGTCAACAAGGAAGACATCGATCCATTCGAGGCTATTATCATGGACGTGAAGAAGCAGCGCGGAATTACTCTCGACAACGAAATGACAGTCGAAGAACTGAAGCAACTCGTCAAGGCATTCAAGACAGCCATCAAGCAGCAGACAGGCAAGGACTTCCCCGATAATCCTATGGATCAGCTTTGGGGCGCTATCTGTGCCGTATTCGACAGTTGGATGAACGAGCGTGCCATCCTCTATCGCAAGATGGAAGGCATTCCTGCAGAGTGGGGTACAGCTGTATCTGTTATGGCCATGGTATTCGGTAATATGGGCGATACATCCGCAACAGGAGTTTGCTTCAGCCGTGATGCAGCAACAGGTGAGAATCTCTTCAATGGTGAGTATCTTGTCAATGCCCAGGGCGAGGACGTGGTTGCCGGTATCCGTACACCACAGCAGATTACTAAGGAAGGTTCTATACGTTGGGCAAAACTTCAGGGCATTGACGAGGAAACTCGCGCCACAAAATATCCTTCTATGGAGGAGAATATGCCAGAGATTTTTGCTCAGCTCAATGATATCCAGAACAAGTTGGAGAAGCACTATCATGATATGCAGGATATGGAGTTCACCGTACAGGAAGGTCATCTCTGGTTCCTTCAGACTCGTAATGGTAAGCGTACAGGAACTGCTATGGTTAAGATTGCCATGGACTTGCTCCACGAGGGCGAAATCGATGAGAAGACTGCTCTTAAGCGTTGTGAGCCTAACAAGCTTGATGAACTTTTGCACCCAGTATTCGACAAGTCTGCTCAGATGCAGGCCAAGGTGCTGACTCGTGGTTTGCCTGCTTCGCCAGGTGCTGCAAGCGGCCAGATTGTATTCTTTGCTGATGATGCAGAGAAGTGGCACGAGAGTGGACACCGCGTAATCATGGTTCGTATCGAGACCAGTCCTGAGGACTTGGCTGGTATGAATGCTGCCGAAGGTATCTTGACAGCCCGTGGCGGTATGACTTCTCATGCAGCCGTAGTAGCTCGTGGTATGGGTAAGTGCTGTGTGTCAGGTGCTGGCGCAATCAATGTAGACTATAAGGCCCGTACTGTAGAAATCGACGGAGTGCTGCTTCGCGAGGGTGATTTCATTTCTCTGAATGGTTCTACAGGTGAGGTTTATAACGGTGAGGTAAAGACCAAGCCTGCAGAGGTGACAGGCGACTTTGCTGAGTTGATGAACCTTTGCGATAAATACACCAAGTTGGTAGTTCGTACCAATGCTGATACGCCTCATGATGCTGAGGTGGCACGCAACTTTGGTGCTGTAGGTATCGGCTTGTGCCGTACTGAGCACATGTTCTTTGAGAATGAAAAGATCAAGGCCATGCGTGAGATGATTCTTTCTGGTACGAAGGAAGGTCGCGAGAAGGCTCTCGCCAAGCTTCTACCTTATCAGAAGCAGGACTTCTATGGCATCTTGAAGGCTATGGACGGTCATCCTGTAAACGTTCGTTTGCTCGATCCTCCTCTGCATGAGTTCGTTCCTCACGATTTGGCAGGTCAGAAGACGATGGCTGAAGAGATGGGTATCTCTGTTGAGGAAATCCAGAAGCGTGTCAACTCTCTGAGTGAGGCCAACCCAATGTTGGGTCATCGTGGTTGCCGTCTTGGTAATACCTATCCAGAGATTACCGCCATGCAGACAAAGGCTATCCTGGGTGCTGCCATCCAGTTGAAGAAGGAAGGTTTCGATCCTCAGCCAGAGATCATGGTTCCTCTCATCGGTATCGTCAACGAGTTTGATCTGCAGGAGCAGGTAATCCGCAGCACAGCCAAGGAACTCTTCGAGCAGGAAGGCATTGAGATTCCATTCAAGGTAGGTACCATGATTGAGATTCCTCGTGCTGCCCTTACTGCTGACTATATTGCCAAAAAGGCTGAGTACTTCAGTTTCGGTACTAACGACTTGACTCAGATGACATTCGGCTACAGCCGTGACGACATTGCCAGCTTCTTGCCAGTTTACTTGGAGAAGAAGATTCTGAATGTCGATCCATTCCAGGTTCTCGACCAGACAGGTGTTGGTCAGTTGGTGGAGATGGCTGTCAAGAAGGGTCGTGGCACTCGTCCAGATCTCAAATGTGGTATCTGTGGTGAGCATGGCGGTGAGCCTTCATCTGTTAAGTTCTGTCACAAGGTTGGCTTGAATTATGTGTCTTGCTCTCCATTCCGTGTGCCTATCGCACGTTTGGCCGCGGCGCAGGCTGCTGTAGAGGAATAATTTAATACTATAAAAATAATGAGCCATCGCTACTACTGCAGCGATGGCTTTTTTGTCTGTTCATATGCCTTTCTATTGTATAAAGAAATCGTTCATATCTATTTTATGATACCATTGTCTTTATCGCTGAGGCTGATTGTCTTTTCTGCCGACTTATGTCTGCTGCCTTGGTTGATGCGCCAGGAGATGTTGAGTGACAATAGGTTGCCGCTGTCCTTGGAATAGCCGATGGTGCGTTTGTAGAGATTTCGGTTCAGCAGTTCGTTCTCGTACGACTTGTAATGACTGCGGAATGGATTGACCCATGACAAAGAGAATTGCCAGTTGCGCCAGGTGTAGGATGCTTTCAGAGCGGAATAGGCTCCGTTGTAGCTTTTCGACTCGCCCTCAAAGAATCGGTTGCCGTTGTCTACATATCCTTGCAATGTGAATTTGCCCAGATAAGCCGTGATGTTGCCTGCGTAGTACCATGATGTGTAGCAGTGTGTATAGTTGTAGCCGAAATTGAAACATCTGTATATTCCTCCGTTGGCGGCCATCTGAAGCTTCTCGGGCAAGAGCCAATAGCTGGCGTATGCCATGACGTCCAATGCGTCTATTTCCTTTTGATTGATCTGTGTATAGATGAATTGATTGTCATCGGTCCGTTCGTAGTGTGCCATGTTAGGTTTGAGGCATTGCTTGTAGTAGCCTTCCACTTAAAGGGCACAAAACGAAGCGTATATAAATGAAAGAGATGAAAAGTAAGATAAGATGATGAATGATAGAGAGTTACAGAGATGAAGAGGAAAAGAGGATGCAAAACGAAACGTTTACATAGCTTTAATTTTGCTTTAATTTTAGAGTGACTGGAGATGGAAAAGATAGGGCGAAAGTTTACATAGGGTTTACATAGGGTTTACATAGGGTTTGTACTCAGGAGGCAGCGCGATGACGGCGAGATCAGAGAGAGGAGCGGATGATGATCGCGAGATAGGGGCATAGATATTACGAAATGCGCTAAAACAAAGGGGTGTGCGCCTGTTTGAGATGGTTATGGATGATGTATCAGTCAGGGAAGAATGAGGGCTTAGAACGCAATTTTCGGGGTGTTCGGACGGTGTTCGAATGGTGTTATAAGCCGAGGATGATTTTGGGGGTATTTTTGGGATTATTTTGGGTTGTTCGGGGAGCTTTACGGCTCCCTTTTTTTGTGCCCGAAATGGTCGATTTTGGGTAGTGGAGGGACAGGTGGAGGGACAAACTGGAGGGACATTTTCAGAAAAGTGGAGGGACAAAAGTGGGTAAAACGGCATACCGATAGCTAAGGTAGGAAAACTACCACTTTTCCCACTTTATCAGTAGGAAACATACCCTTTTCAGACCTCGACTTTTGGTATTTACACCTTATTATATATAGTATATAGGGGCTTTTTGACCTATTTTCGCGCCTTCCAGGGGGAGGGGGAACACCTGAGGGGCGCTTTTTGAGGGGAGGGGAACACCTGAGGGGTGCTTTTGAGGGAGAGGGAGAATACCAGAGGGACACTTTTGAGGGTGTGTACCATCTTCCCGGAGCTGGGAAAATGATACGGGTCCTAAAGGTGGGTATAGAACGAGGTTACTCCAGACGGATGATGCCTCTGACGAGGGCGATGGCGTGGAGGTATGATTTCTCCAGTTCGAACGGTGGGTACTTGGTGTTATCGGAGACGATGCAGATATGATCATCATCCTTGCCCGGCAGTACTCGCTTGATGATGGCTCCCTGATTGGTGTCGAGGACGTAGGTCTTGTTCCATTGGAAGAAGACGTCGTTCATCGGTATCTTCTGGCAAGCCACGAGGTCGCCAGAGTAGTATGTAGGTTGCATAGAGTCGCCTTTTACCCGGATAAGGAAGTCGGCGCCCTTGAAGTCTGGTATGAAATAGTGCTCGCATTCGTACTCCATGAAGGAGATATCAGAAGTGAATGCGCCCGCCATGGCGCTGGTAGGTATGAGTGGGATGCCCTCCATACTTCCCTCCGGTAGTTTTTGGATCCGAGAAGAACATTCGCTATTTTTCTCTGATTTCTTAGTTTTTCTCTCCTTTTCGTCAGGGCATGGTGCTTCATCAGCGCCGGAAGTACTCGTTTTGAGCATGTTCCCCTCGCCTGTCAAGAGCCAAGTAGGATTAATATCATCGTAAGTACTCACGATTTTTGCTAAAACATCGGCTTTTGGTACGACTCCCCTTATGTAGCCACGGATATTAGCCTCACTTACGCCCAGTGTTTGGGCGAATACTGTGTTCGTATTCCCTGCCTTTTTCTCTACTAAAAGCTTAATTCTGTCGTGAATAGTTGCGATTTTTGCCATAATTTTAATATCTAAACGAAAAAAGTCACGAATTTATTTGGTAGTTTCGTGATAAATCACTATCTTTGCACCGTGTTTAAGATAAACACCGCGCCAAAGATACTAAAAAAGCGCGAGCTTGGCAAATTTATGAACTTAAAAAGTTATAATGATGGAAAATGTAGAGAAGGCTTTCAATGGCCTTGGTAGAACAAAGAAAGTGGAGTTTATCTCCAAGAACATCGAGCTTGCATCATCAAGCGCAGTTGTAGACTATGTAAAGGGATATCTCTTCGATGTGCTCAAAGATGTGGGTGATGATGAGTATGTAGCGACTTACCTTCGAGGTAAGGGCTATAAGGTTGAGAAGAAATAGAGTACCTCACGCTCCGTATAATTGAATCCTCGGAATGGCAACCCGGAAAGACGGGCAAATTGGACTTAGGTTGACTTCTCGGAAAGACGGGATGGCAGGCTGGAAAGACAGCCATATTTTGGGAAATGTTTAACCACGAGGGTGCGGTGGTAAAGGCTGCGCCCTCGATAAAAAGAGATTAAGATGAAAAAAGAAGCTAAGACGAAAAGTGTAATTCTTTTAAATTCCATCTCAGAGTGCATGAAGGTAATAACTCTCTTAGAAGAGGCTGGAAAGATAGAAGAAGTCGATCTAAGATATCGAGGCGAGACTTGCCCATTTGCATCACGGCAGAATACCGGAATGCCGATAGACCAGGCACACAAAGTTCTTCTCCTGAACAGGAGTACTTTGGTATGCCGGTGTTGCGGGAAAATGTTTCCGTTACGCCGTCGAGCATTAAGTGCACAGGATAGAGCATTCTTTTCAACTCTTCTTCCGGGAGTACCGTTTGGAACTCTGCCTGGAACTCTAATACGTAAAGTGCCATAAGTGATAAATTAATAAGTGAAACATGAAAGAAAGAATATGAAAAAGTCTATTTGTCAATTTCGTCAATCGCGCGGAAAAGCGACTCGTCGAAACCATCGTAGCTCTCAAAAACTTTATTTGCGAGTGCAGCGTCTTGAGGAGCAACTCGACGAACTATGTTCAATTCTCCAAGATTACCTTGCAGATAAGCAATATCCATCAGAACCTGCAGGTGGTAACGTCGGCGAGCAAGAAGCTCAGGCTGCTGTCCTGAATCGGTTAGCCCGAAATCGGAAGAAGCAAGAATGTCTCTCTCGTATTTGTAGTTTAAATAGCGAGAGAACCAGATAAGCTGGGTCTTGTTCTCCGCATCGGACCAGAAATGGAGAAGAAGAACGTCGGCAACACGGCGCAGGCTTGTGATCTGAGCCTGGAGGATCATTTCATTTGTAGTCATAATCTTTATATATTTTAAGTGAAACATGAATTTTGGTGCAAAGATAAGGATTTTGAGCGAAAAATACTTAGTAATTGCCATGTGTTAGGTTTTTAAGGTAAAAAACAGGATTAACGAACGAGCCGGGCAACGTTTCCCGGCAACTTGGAGGTAGCTGGAATGCAGGGCGCACGGAGTGAGCGACAGGGATTAAAGGCACGGATAAGCTCGCATGATAACTGCATGGTAAAATTTGGAAAGAAGGCGGTTCGACTCCGCCTTCCTCCACCATTAGAAAAGGATTATAATATTGTTAGAACATGAAAAGAGCAATAGACGTAAGCACGGAGGTACGCGAAGGAATACGCAAGACCTTCAAGGTGTCGGATCAGTCGATATGGCTTGCCCTCACCTTCGACCCCAAGCGGGGCATGAGCGACAAGGCGCAGCGCATTCGCCAATACGCCAAGATTAACGGTGGCGTGGAGACGGTGGTTGCCGAAAAGGGTGATACCTTGCTTTTTGACCATGAGGGAAGCTTCAGGCAATACTTCCCCAACGGAGCGGTACTGGAGTTTGACAAGAAGACAGGTAATGCTACCATCTTCTTCAAGGGTAAGGAGATGGCGTCAGCGGACAACGTCTTGGTACGCGAGATGCCTTCACTCCAAAATATGGCAGCAAGGTTTTAAAGTTGGAGGATATAGTTATGGACATTACATTGTATCTGATTATTGGAATCGTATGCCTGACAGCGGGTATCTGGATGGGCAGGAACGTTTTAAACTGATATAACAATGGAATATTACGGCAATACACTTTGCATATCTGTGCCAGAACTTTGTGAGGCGGGCATTATGAGTCCGGCTAATTACCAAAAGATGGCTACAAGAAACCGCATTAACGTGGTACGTCGAGGCGGTGGCGCAAGCGGCTGCACGGCTCTCATTGCCGTAGATAGCTTGCCCACCAAGTACCGCAAGGCGGTGGAGGAAGAATTCCCCGGAGGTCCTGAAGTAAGGCTGCGAGGATGGATAACTTCCAATTACGAGGTGGATCAGCATGCCATGTGCTACTTTCAGAGCAGACAGCAGACAGGCTTGGACCTGTCGGCAGAGAAGATCCAGGAGTATGTGACGAACGCTTCGGTGCTCAACACCTGTATCAAGCTCTACGACCGCGCCTCTGCCTACCGCAAGCTGATGGGCGAACGCTACGACTGGGATATGATGGCCAAGACCATCAAGATATTGAAGGAAACCTATCATCATACACTCCCCGAGTCGCCCCTGAGATTCCGAAAGAAGGTGAATGAGTATAAGGTTGGTGGCTACGGCGTGCTGATCAGCGGCAAGTTCGGCAATCAGAACACCCGAAAAGTGGATGTGAAGACCGAAAAATTAGTGCTTGGTCTGCAATGCCTTCCTAACAAGCCTTACAACTCGCAGGTGAAAGACCTGTATGATGCTTTCGTGTGTGGCGAGCTCGACGTATATGATATTCAGACGGGCGAGCTGTTCAATCCGGAGGATTTTTGCGACAAGGACGGAAACCCGAAGAGTTTGAGCGACAGTACCATCCGCAACATCCTGAACAAGCCTAAGAACAGGCTTATCTGGGATAAGAGTCAGCTGAGCTGGAGCACCTTCATGCACGAGAGTATGCCTCACATGCACCGCCATGCCGGAGAATACTCGCTGAGCCAGATAACCATGGATGACGTGGATCTGACCCGCAAGCTGAAGGATACGAAATTGCGAGTGAAAGCCTACTATGCCTATGACTCTGTGAGCCAATGCGTGTTAGGCGCCAGCTATTCCAGAGATAAGGACCAGAACCTGGTAAAGGAATGCTTCAGAGAGATGTTCAGGCTGATAGCCAAGCATGGCTGGGGAATACCTGCCGGTATTGAGGTGGAGAATCACCTGATGTCGGAATATAAGTACACCCTGCTGCAGGAAGGAACGGTGTTCAGCTATGTGCGCTACTGTGCGCCACTGAACTCACAGGAGAAGCAAGCGGAAAACCTCAATGGAGCCAAAAAGCGGCGCATCATTCACCGCAACCACGTAGGTATCGGCCGATTCTATGGCAAGTGGAAATACAGAGTGGAATCCAAGAAGATAAGCGATGCGGGCAATGATACCTGGGAGGATAAGCAGTACTTTACCTTCGATGAGCTTGTGGCAGACGACCGCCGCGACAACTACGAGTGGAACCATACGCTGCACCCTAATCAGAAGAAATACCCCGGTATGACCCGATGGGACGTGCTGATGGAGCATATCAACCCGAACCTGCGCCCATTCGATGCCATTACCCTTGCCCGATATATCGGCGAGAAGGTGGAAACTTCGGTAAGGCGAAACTCTACGGTAAGAGTAGCCTATGCAGACTGGTGGCTGAGCAAGCCCGAAGTATTGGAGCGCTTAGCGCCTAACAACTACAAGGTGACCGCCTATTATCTGCCGGATGAGGAAGGGAAGCCGCAGGATGTGTTCATCTTCCAGGGCGACAGGTTCATCGACCAGGTGGAGAAGGTGGAAACCTACAACCGAGTGATGGCAGAACAGACCGAGGAAGACCGCAGGAAGTTCTATCATCAGCAGAAGAAGGTAAGGGAGTTCAATACCTACGTAGATAACAACATGGTTCCTGCTCTCGGAACGATGGAGGCTGAAAGGGATGTCGGCAAGACCGGCAGTCGGGCAGACGAACCGGAAGAGATAGAAGAGCTTACTGCAGATATGCCGGACACGGAGCCAATAGACGTCTTTACGGACGACGAAACCGAGGAGGATATCCTGCAGCGTGCAATCGACATGATATAAACTTCAAAAACTTATGGCAATGATAACAACAGAACAGAAAAAGAAGATTTTGGCGGCGATGGCCCAAGACCGTGTCCGCTTCGACAGTGACAGCAAGCACGCCAAGGTGCTCGGTTTGGCCACCTCAGTCTATTCCATGGTAAAGCAGGGACAGACAGACCGAACCATCAGCGACGGCAACTGGATACGCTTGGCCAGACGCTTGGGCGTAAGTCTGCGCCACGAGATAGAATGGAAGACGGGCAAGACCGACACTTTCATTATCGTGACGAAGCAGTTGGAGACCGCACAGAGTTCCGCCCTCTCGATGATTCTCTGCGACGAGCCTAATATCGGTAAAACCTACACCGCCAAGTATTACGTGCAGAGTCATAAGAACGCCGCCTATATAGACTGCTCGCAGGTGAAGACCAAGCGCCGCCTGATACGCAAGATAGCGGCAGAGTTCGGACTTGACAGCAAGGGAACCTACGGAGATGTATATGAAGACCTCACCTACTACCTCCGCTCCATCGACTCACCGCTTATTATCCTCGACGAGGCAGGCGACCTGCAGTATGAGGCATTCCTGGAACTGAAGGCACTCTGGAACGCCACCGAGCACTGCTGCGGCTGGTATATGATGGGAGCCGACGGACTGAAGGAGAAGATTAACCGAAGCATCGACTGCAAGAAGGTGGGATATACCGAAATGCTGAGCCGTTACGGTGGGCGATACTGTAAGGTGACACCCGACGACGGCAAGGAGCGCGAGAAGTTCCTGATGAAGCAGGCTGCCATCGTGGCCAAGGTGAATGCCCCGGAGGGATATGACGTCGCCACCATCGTGAGACAGACCCGAGGCGGATTGAGACGAGTATATACAGAGATAGAGAAGCTGAAAATCTCTTAAAGGCTTTTAAAGGTAAAAAAGTAAAAAGGTAAAAAAGTAAAAAGAGCATTCTTGCTTTTAAAGATAAATATGGCAAAAAGAGCATACAGTCCCAGGGAGATACTGAAGATGACTTACAAGCCCATACCCTGGGGTGGAGAATGGGAGCGGTGCTTCGGGCAGCCGGATATGTATGACACCTGGTTTATCTCGGGACCTTCGTCTGGCGGAAAGAGCAGCTTTGTGATGCAGCTCGCCAAGAAACTCTGCGAATACGGCGTGGTGCTCTACTGTTCTTATGAAGAGAAAGTGAGCATGAGTTTCAAGGAGCGTATCGAGCGGTTTCACATGGAGGAAGAGCAAGGGAGGTTTAGAGTCTGCATCGACTCGGATCTGGAGAACCTGAAAAAAATGCTGAAGCAGCGCAAGGGTCCGAAGTTCATCATCGTGGACTCCTTCCAGTACTCTCACTGGGAATACGCACAGGTGGAAGCCTTGGTGAATGAGTTTCCCCGAAAGAGTTTCATCTTCATCTCTCAGGAAGCGAAGAGCCAGCCATTAGGCAAGCCTGCAGTCAGGCTGAAGTATATGGCGGGCGTGAAAGTAAGAGTCGTCGGCTACGAGGCAGTCTGCCAGGGTCGATTCATCGGAGAAGCCGGAGCCACCTTCAGGGTATGGGAGGATGGCCTTCTGCAAACTGGAAACTATAGTGAATAATTATTACCCCCCCAAAAAATAGAAAAGATATGAAGAAGATTATGAATGCCGTACAGGCATGGTGGAAGAGAATCTCAGAAGAATCTCGCCGCCAGAAGCAGCTCAAACGTGAGCGAAATATCAAATGCGAGGCGCTTGTTCGCTTGCAGGTAAGAGAATTTAACGGCAAGATATACCTCTGTTTCGACAATGTGCCGTTACTAACGGAATTGGAACTATTTAGCGACATGAGTGATAGTGTCAAGGTAGCTCGCAAGAATTACTTGGCGTATCGTCTTCAGAACGACGGAATAATCGCTGACGACATCAACAAGCAAGAACAGCGTTAAAACGGCTTTCAGATGATATACGTATTACAACTAAAAGGTAAGTATGGATGGCAGGATCAGTTAAGAACTACAGGCGTTTTTATGCCGCCTTCAAGAAAGTACCGCACTATGGAGATGAGGAAGAACAGAAAGAAGCCCTTATCTCAACGTACACGAAAGGTCGTACCTCACACCTTCGTGAGATGACAACGAGAGAATACACCGACATGTGCAAGACTCTTGAGAACATGTGCGGTTATGGAGATCAGCGCAAGCGGCACCGCTCCATCTGCCTGCATCTGATGCAGGAGTTGGGAGTCAACACGGGCGACTGGCAGCGCATCAACGATTTCTGCTCTCATCCGAGAATATGCGGCAAGGTGTTTGCCCAGTTGGATATCTCTGACCTCGAAGCTTTCGAGCGCAAACTAAGAGCCATCAAGCGCAAGGGAGGACTTGGGAGTGAAGAACGAAGAGTAAAGAGTGAAGAATCCTTTGGGAGTGAAAAATGTAATCAATCACAATTTATATTTTTGAGCAATGGAAACAAAGAAAAACCCAATTGACCTGTCGCAGATGACGGCAGAAGAGAAGAAGGCTCTGCTGGCTCAGTTGAATGCCGATGCCAGCGAGAGCCGCCAGGCCAAGCGCGACGCCTACGAGGGCCTTCGTGCCGAGTTTATGCACCGTGTGGAAGAGTTCTTAGTGAACGTGACCGCCGACGTGAAAGGTTTCAAGCAATGGCTTGAGAAAGAGTCGGAAGGCTTCATCTCCGTGATGCGCGACTACGGCCAGCTGAAGAATGCCGACCAGCGCAACTACACGATTACCGACGGCGACTTCCGCCTGCAGGTGGCGAGCAACAGCGTGAAGGGCTTCGATGAGCGTGCCGACATGGCAGCCGAGCGCTTAGTGGCCTATCTGAAGAACTACATGCAGAAGAGCGAGAAGGGCCAGGAAGACCCGATGTACCAGTTGGCGATGACCCTGTTGGAGCGCAACCAGCGTGGCGACCTGGACTACAAGAGCATCTCGAAGCTCTACGAGTTGGAAGATAAGTTTGGCGACCAGGAATATAAGGACATCATGATGCTCTTCAAGGAGTCGAACGTGGTACAGAAGACAGCCGTGAACTATTACTTCTTCCGTCGTCACAAGGAGACGGGCGTGTGGATGCGCATAGAGCCCAGCTTCTGCAGGCTGTAAAAAGGACTTTTAAAGGTAAAAAAGTAAAAAGGTAAAAAGGTAAAAAAAGCCTTCTTGCTTTTAAAGGTAAAAAAGTAAAAAGGTAAAAGAGCCTTCTTGCTGAAGTTTAATTAGAAAAGCATACGATCATCGATGAGGAATCTGAAGCGCGGCCGTCGAGGCTTGAGTTACAAGAAGCGCGTAGCCGACATCAACAGCATATACGACAGATATGCGAAGCTCGGCATATCGAATCGCGAGATATGGCGTCGCTATATCTACCCGCACTATGCCATCTCGGAGCGCCAGCTGTACAATATCCTCAACGCCAGTGCCGACCCCCGCAACGAGATTCCAGTCGATGATGAGCTTTTCTTGCAGTTTGACGAACCCGAAAAGTAAATAAGAGCGTATGGAAGAGATTGTCAATCGTATCGTAGCCTATGCCAAGCAACAGACCAAGGAACTATCTCTGCAGGACCAAGCCTTGGTGTATCAGGAGTTGGAGGGCCGCATGTCGGACCTGAATCTGCAAGCCCTGCATGATGACTATCTTGCCGATGGGCTGTATTGCTGATTTAAAGGTAAAAAAGTAAAAAGGTAAAAAGGTAAAAAGAGCCTTCTTGCTGAAAACTGATAAAGATATGGCAGGAAATAATGATTTATCGGTAGTGATCAGACATATTCTGAGTGATATCCGAGTGGAGATCGGCGACGAGTTCGACAAGAACTTCGAGCGCCAGGGGTTCTTCACCAAGGCATGGGCAAGGCGGAAAAGTCCGATAAGAGGCGACGGGCATATCCTCGTAGCCTCGGGCGACCTGAGGAAGAGCGTTCAGAGCCGGAGCGACGCCACCTCTATCACATTCTACTCCTCCTCTCCTTATGCAGCCATACATAACGAGGGCGGAGAAATCAAGGTGACAGAGAAGATGAAGCGGTATTTTAGAGCCAAGTTCTATGAGTCGATGGGAATGACCAAGAAGCAGGGCGGCAAGCGTCGCACTTTGACGGATGGTGGCTTCTATGCTTGGACTTCCAAGATGAATCTTAATTCTAACGCCGAGTTCTGGCGGGCGATGGCGCTAATGAAGGTGGGTAAGACCATTAAGATCCCGAAACGTCAGTTCTTGGGCATGGCCCCGGAAGTTGAGAAAGAAGTGACAAAGATTATCGAGGATGAGCTTGAGAAGTATTTTAATCATTTAAATATTTAATGTTTTAGTTATGGACGGAAGACTGAGTTTATTTAACAATACAAAGCGTGTGATCAATTTAAAGGTGCCCGAGGTGCAGCACGTGGATTTGTACAACGAGAATGTGGAGTATGTTGACGAGGAAAGTCCCTGGGAGCGTCCTGCCGTATTCATCGAGTTCGGCGATATTGAATGGCGGCCGCTTACAGGTTCTAAGCTATCGCAGCGCGGCGAGGGCGATGTAAGGCTTCATATAGTGACAGACTGGGCAGAGGGCGGCTTTGAAGCAGCCTACCACCTTACGAACAAGGTGCTGAATGCTCTTGTGGGAACAGGAGCGAATACTGAGGTTTACACAGCGTACTGTCCGCACACAACAATGACCTGCCGCAGTCATGGCGAGTTGATGGAGAATATCGAGATCATGAAAGTGAGGTATCTTCGTAAGATCTGATAAAGGTAAACATACGCTGGCACGGCTACGAGAAGATAAGTTTCAAGAGTTAAGAAATATCTTATATCATATATTTCACTGTTTGTAAGTAATTTATTTTTAGATGTTATTAAACATTCCATTCTTGTAAAGCCCGTGAGGGTGTCAGAATGTTTTAAGTTAGCAGTATGCCCTGCGGCTTTTTTTGACTATACTCTCATTTCGGGGTTGGCGAACCCCAGCAGGCTGTGAAGTCCCGCGAAGATGAATAGATCATTTTTTTTGGTTTTTCAGGTTTAAGTTTTGTATACATAGCCGCAGGCGGTCGGGGTTGGCGAACCCTGAAACGACAGAGGGGGCTGCATCGTGATGATGCAGCCCCTTTTTTTTGGCTCAAGTAAGAGTTATTCGCCGTCGCCTCCACCCTGTGGTGTATCTCCACCTCCGGGCTGTGTGCCCTGTGACGCGTCTGATGACGAGGAATCACCGCCCCCTTGCGCTGGGCTATCACCTCCCGAGGCAGGCGGTGTGTTGCCATTGTCGTCCTTCTGCGCCTTGGCTTTTCGCTTAGCTTCTTCCTGTTCGTTGCGGCTTGCCACGAAGTTGAAGGCAGCATCCTCCTTCAGGTTCTCGAAGAGCTTGCCAGGATCCCACACCACGTTCACCTTCTCCACACAGGTGGCAGGGTTGTAGTCTTTGGCGAGTTCTGTGCCCTTGCCGTGCAGGGTGACGTAGAATTCTCCGAGCTTGCCTAACTCCACCTTCTTTCCGGCAAGGAGCATTTCGCGCAGACACTTCACGGCCTTGCCGAGAATAGCTTCCACGTCTTCTGCATCGTATGTGCTGCCGTGGCTTGAGATATGCTCGCTGAACTCGGCGAGTGTCATCTTCTCGGTGTACTGAGCCACACCGTAGGCTTTCTTTGGGTCCTGCTTCTTGGCAGGGTTGCCCATCATTGCAATACTGTAATTGATCATTTACTTTTAAGATTAAAATGTGAATATAATAGTGATAGAACACCGTTAGAATGTCGTTTTTGCATCCCTATAGGGACGAGGCTCCATCCCTAATAGGGACTGAGGCGTATCGGTAGTAGGGATAGAGCCCCAGCCTTAGTAGGGGCTGTTCAGCTGTGCTATAATTGCCTTGGATTTCTCCGTGAGGCACAGTCTCTCCGCTGCCAACTTCTCCGCTGCCAACTTCTCCGCTGTCAACTTCTCGGCTGTCAACTTCTTGGCTGTAGCAGTATCGGATAGCAGGATAGAATTTCCGAATTCTCCTTTTTTGTTTTCACACGCCTGACCGACCACACAGCCCTGCTCTCTTCTTACGCAGAACTCGACGCCTGCCCGGCTCATGGTTTGCAGCGTGGCGGCCCGAAGCACGCAGTCGGGGAAGGAAAGCTTTACGATGGTCTTCTTGCTTTGCTTCAGGTTGTCATCATTGGCTTTCTTTACAGCCTCGTGGAGGTCGGGAGCAGTGGTGCAAATGATATCGCCCATCATGTTGGTGACGAATGCGGTATTCACATTCGCCCCGTTCTCGTAGGTGATACTATATGATACACCGATATAGGTGAGGTTCTTTTTGATGCTGCTCATGGCTGGAGCGAAGAGAAGGAACGGAATGCCATGCTCTACGTACCAGTCGCAAATCTTCGAGAAGATGGAGAACGGAGGGTTGTCTATTACCACGCAGTTGTCGGGGTAGTCGAAATGCTCGAAATCTCCTCCGGGATAGAATGGGCGTACCACAGGGCGGTCGCCAATGTCGAGATGCTTTCGTGCCCAGTCTAATACTGCCTCATACACAGGTGGGGGGGTATAGCAGTCGTCCGTTGTCTTCTTTGGTTTGAATTTTTCTATAAATTCATCATAATTTTGATTTTTTTTGCTCATTTCCTTGTGGGATTAAAAAGTTTATTGTATATTTGCAGCGTGAGGGATGGGGATAACCTTCAGAGACCCGCTCTCATTCCAGCCAGGCTTTTCAGTCTGGCTTTTTTGTTAGCACTATTTTATCATTGTGTATGCAGTATATTCTTTCGAAATTCCTGTATTGAGTCGTGTTTCTGAGGCCTAAGTATTTTGCGAGTCCTGCATAGAAGTTTTCTGCCGAGAAATTATCGTTAGGAAAAAATATAACCGCAACCTTAGAGTCAGGCTTAGAAGCGCAATGCTTGAGGGCGTTTCTGATATTGTTAGGTGTTCCACTCTCAGCTCCTGCAACTTCAAAAGGAAGATTATCCCATGTTCCCTCACAACATTTTACCTTATATCTGTTTTGAGGTTCTGCTTCCAAAATAACAACGTGTCCATTTTTTACGCCTGCATCTTGCGAATATGTTTCGTACCAGCCCTTGTCTTTGTTAAGGTTATGTTCATTATGGATAGCCTTGATACCTCCGCTTTTCATATCCATACTTACTTCTCGATATTCTTTATTTCTTAAGAGACTGTCATAAATAGGCTTATTTCTCTTGATTCGCTTAGATACCTCCTCCTTCGTGTATCTTAGTAATCTGCATGCCTCGCATAACTGGTTGTTGTTTACACGATTTGATAGCTTAACGTCCCCTCCCTTCGCCACATCGCAGTCATTACACCGCTTGATGGTGTAGGGGTTGTAGTCGGGCATGGTTTTGCCCTGCTTGCCACTGTTGAAGCGGAAGATGTTGTATCGTTCGCCGTTCATGGCTTCCTCGCCCCTGCTCATGGCTTCAGCGTGCTCTGTGGCCGGATATTTCTGCTTGCGCACCTGTACCACGGTACAGCGGCAGTTGTGTGCAATGCCTACGGGCACGATATACGACTCATCTTTGTCGATAGAGAGGTTAAACACCTTGGTATTTCGATTCTTTTTTGTAACTTTGCCCTCAACCAACACATAACGATTATGGAAAAAGGTATTTCTCAAGAAATCAAAGAACGAGTGGAAGCCATCGAAGGAATGAATATCCTTGATGCCGCAAAATTCAGATACGTCACTGAGCAGAGAAGCTTCAGATGGCTCGTTGCTTATTGGAAAGTGAACGGAAGAACTGTGCATCGCATTCTTAGCAAACTGGGCATCCCTATCAGGCATGGAAGCGCAGCTGTCCGCGTTCAATGGATTGGAGCGGAAGAAAGAAGAAAGGATGCAGCCAAACGTCTTGCTCAGACAAACCATGAACTTGCAGCTAAAGGACTTCACGTGCGCCAGGGTAAGACCAAGGAAAATAGCGGCCTCATTCGTGATATATCGAACAAATTGAAGCGCACCTCTTCTTTGCTTCGACCATCTGTAAGAAAGAATGCGATCGAAAATTCCCTTGCCACTCGGAAGCTTCATCCAGAGCGGATGAGCGCACTGGGTTTGCCATTGAGTGAAAGCGAAGAAATCATGCGAAGCCACCTCCTTGCAATGGGCTTTCCATTCGAGGTTCGCAAGCTTATTGGAGGCTACGTCGTAGATTTCTTTATTAAAGAACTCGGGCTTGTGATTGACTGCCAGGGACGCAACCGCTTTCCCCTTTCTTATACACGCCATCAGTGCATAGCAAAGGAGGGTATATGTGTTGCCTACTGCGTGAACGAGCAGGTGAAGCGGAGAACGTTCACCGACCTGGATAATTATATCTCCCTTGTGAAGGTTTTCCGCAGCGACCCATCCTCTCCTTGTGCAGAAGCGGTGATTTGGGGTGCATGTGGATTTCGCCCCTTTGGTGATGATAGTTACAAGGTCGCCCTCAAACGGACGGGAAAGCGTGGCTGTTACCTCACGGAACTCTCCACTTCCTCCGATTACTAAGTCTCCCTTCTTGATGCTGGCGATGTGTTTCCAGCCATTAGCGGTAAGTACGGGCGTATTAGGAAGGAAACAGTTCCATCCATTCGGCGGGTAATAGGTTTCCCAGAAAGAGTCGCTCATGGGGAGTGTTACCCCATCGAGGGCAGCGTGTTCCGGGCGCACCTTGTCATCCTTGGCCGTGCGGTACTGCAGGTTGTATCGGTCGCCGTCCTCGCTGAACTGTTCCCACTTCGCCGCCATGGTGGCAGAAGCCTGTACGAAGTTGTATTCAGCATGCAGATAGTTGGCATTGTAGGTGCCGTTGATCTTCTGTACATCGTTCAGGAAGCGTTCGAACGGCTTTTTATTGCCATTCTCATCGAGCATGGAAGGGAAAGCCTCGTTGAGCTCGTGGAACGTCTTGATGCCCGAGAAGATGTAGTTGGAGCGGGTAAGCCGCTCGCGCATCTTGTCGCTCATCTCTACCTTTTGGAAGCCGCCATCAAGGATGCCCGCATGGGTGGTGATGAAATCCTGCGCCTCGTTGCTTGCCAGGATATTGATGTCGAGCTGCGCCCCTTTCTGACGGAAGAGGCCCTTCATCATCTTATTGAACTTACCAGTGAGCCGCGACTTAATCTCCTGCCACTGCTTGTCGCCCATGAGCTGGATAGCGTCGGGCACGTCCATTCCCTTCAGTATCTCCTTGTATCTCGAGTGTAGCCCCTCGTAAGCTTCGGGGCTCAGTCGAAAAAATTCTTTAGGTCCTTTTTGTTGTCCTTCGGGTCTTCCTTTGTGTCTTTCTTCGTGTCTGCAGGTTCACTGCCGAAGAGTGAAGGCTGCTGGATGCGTTCACCTACGGGCATATTGTATTTGTCGGCAAAGTACTTGCCGTCCACCACGTATCGGTCGGATATCATCTTCTCGTACTCCATCTGCTGCTCCGGGGTGTAGCTTGGACTATCATCCCATGCGAAGTGATAACCCTGGAGCGGGAAACCATGGCTGATCATGCGAGGGAAGAGCTGATTGTTGATGGTGTTGGCGAGCAGCTTGGCGTCACTCTCCACCAGGTTCTCGAACACCTTCAGGTGGGTCTGGCTCTGCGAGAGGCTGCTGCCGTCCTCGATGGTCATGGTCTGACCGATGATAAGTTTAGAGATTTCGGAGTTGGCGCGATCCACACGCTTATCGTAAACATTGAATGCGTCACTCTTGGCGCTTTCTACGATTTGGATTTCCGTACCTGTAGGCAGTACGGCATAGCCAGCCTGTCCCATGCGCTCCATCATGTCGCTGATACGGTCCACCTCCTTCTGGTCTCTGGAACTGGTGGTAGCGACACGCAGCGGCATACCGAAGATCTCACTGAAGACGTCCCATGCTGCCAACACGTTTTTCTTAGGTATGCAGTGGAGTGAAGCTTTGAGGAAAAGTCCGAGGTCGTCGGGTCTGCCCACCTCGATGAGGTTGCCCATCCATTCCGGCTCATGGTAGTCGATACCGGTAGTCCAGTCCTGTCCGAGGTCGGTGATGACACGGTGGTGCTCGGGGATGACATACTTGCGATCCACCAACTTCACGTCATTATAGGACAAGCATCCGTCGCCATCAGTTCCGAGGTCGCCCAACTCGATGAGTGAGTGGCCCCAGTAAGGAGTCGTAAGCACGAGACGGCAGAACTCCACGAACCACTCCTGCTCAAGAAAGTGGTTGAGTTCATCTGCCGGTGTTCCGTTCTTGTCTTCTATTTTGAATGATCGCGCCATGACGAAGCCCTTGCGCTGATCAATACAGCCAGAGAGGTGGGCATCTATTTCGGTGTCGCGATAGATATCGTAGAGCGCCTGGCGGTTGGGGCTTTCCACGCTGATGGCGAGTTGCCAGGCACGTCGCCACTTCTTGATGTCGCCCTTGGTGAGCGCCTCGGTGGTGCGCTGCAGTTTGGCGATGATGCTTTCCACCTGTCGGCGGTTGTTCTTGCCTACCAGTTCTATGTCACCATATTTGGTTCTCCAGAGCTGCGGTCGGCCGAGGAATGCCCTCCAGGCATCCTCTATGCGGTCTTTGGCTCTATTTATGTTCAATCTTGCCATTTTCGTTTAATGTTTAATTTAAAAATAAAAAAGCTATTTAAAGGTAAAAAAGTAAAAAGGTAAAAAGGTAAGAAGAGCCTTCTTACTGATCGTTGCGTCGGACGGCAGCTCTTACCAGCTGTGACGGTCGGGTCCGTTGCCGTATGCCAGGACACCTCCCTGCGAGATATCGTTGCCCGACTCGTCAGTGGCGACGGGCAGGTCGGGTACTATCTTGCCCGCCTGTACGCCCTCGAGCCACTTGACGGCCCGCTCGTAACGTTCCTTGCGGGTCTCGTAGCCCATACGGTTGGGGAGCGATGCAGTCATGTTGTAGAGCGCGATGTCGGCGGTGTACATGACGAGCTGGCGGTTGCGCTCGTCGCCTTGGGTGGCAAAGATTCGGTCGGTGTCGTACTTGGGTCGCAGATAGCCTGCCACTTCCTCCTGTGCCTCCGCAATGGCGTTGCTGATGTTGTCGGGGTCGGTACCCGTGATGGCCTTGAGCGAAGCTTCGCTGCTCACGACCTTGAAGTCTTCCTGTGTGATGAAACTCATAATTTAATGAGAAATTAGAAATGTTTTTGTTACCATGAATTCTTTGGGCGCATTCTCTTGACTATTCTCGGAACGAAGGCAGCCACTCTGCCCTGCTTCTGGAGGATATAGATGGCGCCCTCGTCGGCATCGGGCGCATCGTCGTGCGCACGGCTTCCGTGTTCAAGCGAGAGTGTCTGGTCGATGCCCACCTGCATATCCTCGGAGTTTCGGAGTGCTTCGTTGTAGAACACCACGCCACGCTCCCAGAGTGGAGCTATGGACTCGATGCGCTGCAGCTTGTCGGGCTTCTTGCGGTTGTCGGCCGTGATGGGCAGCTGGTAGCCCCGCAGGTCGCCCTCGGCGGCAAACTCATCGAGGGCGGTGTCCTGCATCAGGTTTCCCTCCATGAGGAACTGGATGCTGGCACCCTCTTCCAGGCTTCGCTCGTAGAGATTGTAGAGCCATCTCACCATGGCACCCGTGGTGTCCTGACGCACGAAGCAGTCGATGAGGTGCAGTTCCTTGCCGATGCTACCCCAGAGTCGGCACGCCTTGTAGTCGTTCTCGGTAGTCGATTTCCACGACGGGTCGGTATAGCATACCAGGGCATCGTACTTCGAGAGCCGGGGCATACGCTTGTACTTGATCCATTCGTGTCGGAAGATGGTACCGTCCTTGATAGGGTTGTGCATCATCTCCTTGTTCCAGTCGCGGTAGCCCACGAATTCACGGTAGGCATCCACCTCCTCGCGTGTCCATTTCTCCTTCCATGTAGGGTCTCCGTTCTTGTCCACGGCATACACCTTGGAGAGGAACACGCCCTTGGTGTGGGCGATGTTGAAGAGCACGGAGTTCTTTGAGATGAGGTTGCCCACCATGATGAAGCGGCCACGGCCCACGTCCAAGGAACCGAAGAGAGCCGACTTGACCCATGAGGTGAGTTCACGGACGCGCTTCTCGTTCTTGCAGAGTTCATCGTCATCAAGGTCGTCGATGACGATATAGTCAGGACGTGCCTCACGGTCGCGCAGACCACGAGGACTCTGACCGCGTCCACAGGCCAGGAACTTGACGCCGCACTGTGCCTTGAACTCGCCATCGGTCCAGTCGCCGCCGTTAGGCTTCTGTTCTCCGAAATCCGCCTTGAGTCGGTCGTTGTATTCCAGTTCTGCCTGTATATCGCCCAAGAGTCGGCAGGCAGCATCCTCGCTCTTGCCCACGATGACCATGAAGTTGATGAGTCTGAGGGGCTGAAACATGAGCCACAGGGGCAGGAAAACGTCCAGATGGGTGCTCTTGGCGTGACCACGAGGCCACATGAATACCGCCTTCAGGTTGGGCGTAGACTTCACCTTGCGTGCTGCCAGGTTGTGGAACGGCGCATTGTGGATGGTGCGCAGCACCTTGCCCGTGGTCTTATCCTTGAGCTGCAGGAAGTGCGGAAAATAATATTCGCAGAAGGCAGCATAGTCCCTCTGCAGGGAAGCAATGCGTTTCTTCCGCTCTGTCTTGCTTTCGGGAGCCATGAGCGAGGTGTCGGTGAGCGCTGCTATCTGCTTGCAGTGTTCGCGCCACGCCTCGATGGCCTGTTTCTTTTCTGATAGTGTAGCCATCCTTCTTTGCTTCTAATTATTATTGTTATACCTTAGAGTTCGCAACTGAAACCATTGTTCATCTTGTCGGAGATGAAGAGATCCTGGTAATAGTTGAATGTCTTGAGAAGTTCGGGTGTGATGTTCGGGTCGGTCTGAGCACGGAACTGCATCCACTTAGAGAAGGCCATAAACACCTCGATGGAATCCACCACGTTGGCTTTCTTGTCGAGTTTCTGAATGACGGACGAGAGTTTGGCCAATCGGTCGCCTAATCCGGATATCTTGTCCGGGTCGCCGGATTCGTTGACCTGGCTGATGAGGGTATCGGTGGTGAGGAGTAGTTTGTTGACCAGCTCCGGACGTGTGACGTTCTTGGCAGCCCGCTGCTCTTTCCATCCCTCCGTGTTGGCCCACTTGGATATTGTTACCCTTGATACCTCAATCTGCTCGGCTATCTCTGCCTGTTCCTTACCCGCCATATAGAGGGTTCGGGCGAGGTTCTTCTTACGTTCTAATTCTGCTTTTGTCATATTCTAATATTGTTATAATGTAAATAGAAAACCACGGAGGCGACTGGCGCCCTGCGGGTTTGGTATTGCAAAATTGCGACTTTTTGGGTAATCTGCAAAAATAGTGTGCAGCGGCTTCACGGAAGTGTGCAAGCATTTCATACTTTTTTGGAGGATATGCGAAAAGTTAGTAATATTGCATCCGAAAAAAAACTTTTAAAGGTAAAAAAGTAAAAAGGTAAAAAGGTAAAAAGAGCCTTCTTGCTTTTAAAGGTAAAAAGGTAAAAATGTAAAAAGGTAAAAAAGATATGAGCAAAGGTAAACGAGTAAGAATCAGTAATGAGAGCGTGAACTGCTACGGCACTCGAATCCTCACATCAGGCATCGACCTGGCGCAGTATCAGCGCAACCCGGTACTGCTCTACATGCACGAGCGTGGCAAGGTGGTGGGCTTGGTGAAGGATCTGAAGGTGGAAGGCCAGGACGTGACTGGCGAGCTGGTCTTTGACGAGGCTACGGACCTGTCGCGACAGCTGAAGAAGCAATGGGAGTTCGGTAGCGTGAAAATGGTGAGCGCAAACTTCCAGGTCTTGGAGATGAGCGACGACAAGCAGTTGCTCGTTGAGGGTCAGCAGCGTCCGACGGTGACGAAATCGAAACTCATCGAGGTGAGTGTGGTGGATGTTGGCGGCAATGATGACGCCATCGTGCTCACTCATGAAGGTAAGACAATCTCACTTTCAGCAGGACAGAATGCCATCGACGGCGTTCTTCCCCTATTAGATAATGTAAGTAAAACCCCATTAAAAAACAAAGAAATGGAATTAAAAGATTTAGCGATCAAGTTGGGTCTGAAGGAGACCGCAACGGAAGCAGAAGTGAATGAGAAACTCGCAAGCCTCAGTCTTGCGGCAGGTAAGATGACCGCCTTGGAGAACCAGGTACAGACACTCCAGGCGCAGCAACAGGCCGTGGAGCTGGCCGCTGTCACACGTGCGGTGGAAACCGCCATCGCCGAGAAGCGACTTGCTGCAGGCATGAAGGATCACTTCGTGGAACTGGGTAAGAAGTTGGGTCTGGAGCAGTTGAATCTCACCCTGTCGGCCATGCAGCCACAGGGCAAGATAACGGCAACCCTACACCGAACCGACAAGGGTAATATCGTGGCAGAACCACAAGACTACTCGAAGTACGAGAAGCTGAGTGCCGTGCCAGCCGACTTGATGATGGACCTGCATGATAACCATCATGACGAATTCGTGCGCCTCTACAAGGCAGAGTATGGATTTGAACCAGCCTAAAGGTAAAAAGGTAAAAAAGTAAAAAGGTAAAAAGGCTTTTTAAAGGTAAAAAGGTAAAAAAGTAAAAAGGTAAAAGAGCCTTCTTGCTGATTTAAAGGTAAAAAATAAAAGATTTAGAACAATGAAAAAGAAAACAATTATCAAGATCATGACGGCATTGCTCTTCAATGCCATTGTGGGTGGAGTTATCGCAACGCTGTTGGGTTGCAGCGCCATTGGCGGTGCTATCGTGGCCAGTCTCATCGCCATCGCAGTGCCTGGCTTCATGCCTGAGGATGCAGCCTATGATGGTGTGCTGACAGAGGTGTGGACAGGTGAGCTGATCAAGGCTCTCCGCGGAAAACTGGATGCAGCATGGCTCAACGGTGTGCCCGACCAGAGTTCTATCGTCAGCAACGACGTGATTCACCTCGTAGATGTGGGTGCCGACCCACAGGTGCTCGTCAACAACACCACCTACCCACTGGATGTCCAGGATCTGAAAGACGGCGATAAGACCTTCTCGCTCGATAAGTTCCAGACCAAGGTGGTGCCAGTGACCGACGACGAGCTGTATGCTCTCAGTTACGACAAGATGGCCCGCGTGAAGGAAAGTTGTGCCAACGCCCTGAACGATGCCAAGTATGCCAAGGCAGCCCATGCGCTCTGTCCTACGAAGAATACGGACAAGACTCCTGTGCTCGTGACTACCGGCGCAGTGGACGCCGCCACCAAGCGCATCAAGCTCTGCATTGACGACGTTGTGGCTCTGAAGCGTAAGCTCGACGCATTAGGCGTGCCTGTGACTGACCGCCGTCTGGTTCTCTGTACGGACCACGTGAACGACCTCCTCGAGACCGACCAGGCATTCAAGGAGCAGTATAACATCAACCGCAACGACGGTACCGTAGGCCGCCTCTATGGCTTCGACATCTACGAGTACGGTGCCTGTCCTACCTACAGTACTGCAGGCGTGAAGAACACCCTTGGTGCCGTGCCTAAGGCTGGCGAGTTCCAGTGCTCGTTCGCATTCTACGTGCCACGTGTGTTCAAGGCCACAGGTACTACCAAGATGTACTACAGCCCTGCGGAGAGTGATCCTCAGTATCAGCGCAACTTAGTGTCTTACCGCCACTACTTCATCTGTATGCCTAAGAAGGAGGATGCCGGCGGTGTGATCTACAGCGGCTATAGGGCAGGCTGACAAGGCTTCAAATCTTCATCATATACTTAACATTAAATTCAAACGGTTAGAAAGGCGATGACAGACATGATTATGAACATCCTGCAGTGGGCTATCCCGAGCGGCGGCATAGGTGCTGCCATCGCCTGGATAGTCAACCGAAAAGTAAAGGAGGCCGAGCAGGCGAAGCGCATACACGACACCTTCAAGGAGATGTATGGCGACGTGAGCAAGGAACTCTTAGCTAAACAAAAAGAACTGAACGATGCAGCAGAAGACAATGCAAAGGCTATCGGGGAACTCAACCGCGAGAACGCCCGCACCCGCTATGCGCTCAACCGCCTCACAAGGGCTATCGAGGCTATACAGCTGTGTCCTCATCGTGCTTCTTGTCCTGTCAGCGGCGAGCTGCAGAACCAAGAAGACGGCGCTGACGCAGACGCAACAGAAACAACAGGCAAGCAGCGTAAGCCAAGACAGCAGCGTAAGCCACGACACGACGCAGACGACGAGCCTGACGAGGGCAAGCGTGACGGCTGACGAGGAGTGGCAGCAGACGTGGCTCATCAGACCACTGGAGGGCGGCGGTTATCGCATCGAGGGTAGCGGAAAGTCGAAAGAGCAGACGCATCTCGAGGGCGAAAAGTTCGCTGGCCGCACTTCGGGGAGCACTACTTCCAAGACGAATAGAACGGCATCAGAAAGCCGTTATAACGGTGTAGAAAGCGTGGAAGAGAAGAAGCCTCCCGAACACGACTGGGCGATGTGGACGTATGCGGTTATCGGATTGACCTTTATAGTTTATTTATCAGTAATCATTAAAAAAAGAGAATAGAATATGGAACATATATTAGACGGAACCGACCTCATCCTGTCGGTGGGTGGCGGTGCGCTTGCCTTCAGTACCGGCTGTAAGATAACGACGCAGACGGAGACCGGCGAGCGAGTGACCAAGGAGGCTGCGAGCGGCAAGTGGAAGGAGAAGTACGTGAAGAGCTACTCGGAGAGCATCAGCGCCGATGGTGTGGTGTGCACAGACGGCACCTCGGACGCTCCTACCTACGACCAGCTGAAGGATATGCAGATAAGCGGCACTCCTGTGGACGTGGCATACAACGTGCGCGAGGCAGGCAGCCGTTCGGGCAAGACAGCCGGTGGCTACAAGGGTAAGTTTATTATCGCCTCGCTGGACCTCGACGCTCAGGCAGGCGACGACTCGAAGTACTCCATCCAGCTGGAGAACTGCGGCAAGGTGGAGAAACAGACAACAGGTCTGCAGACGACGGCCACAACGGGCCACTCTGCTGACGAGGGTAATCAAAACGTAGTAGACTAAGCTATGAACAAAGGTATATCATATATCACCGTAGGCTGCAGGGAGCTGCCCTGCCGCCTGACGATGGGCGCCATGCTGCTGTATAAGCGCAACATGCAGAAGGACGTGAGCCAGATGAGCGGTGGCGACATCGAGGAGCTTCTGATGTTTATGTGGTGCTGCGTGAAGTGTGCTTGCAAGGCCGACGGAGTGGACTTCGAGACGGACTTTGAGACATTCTGCTGCCAGATTACTCCCGACGACCTGAACGCCTGGAACGAGGCGATGGCACAGACGAGTGAAGATAAAAAAAAATAGCCGGCGAAGCTTCGTCGGCTGATGGCTGCGAATATGAGCCCACGGATGTGGAGCATCTGCAGGGCGTGGCGATGGGGTGTATGGGTATGAGCAAGGATGACTTCTGCCGATGCACCCCTTCTGAGTTTTATGCGGCGTATGACGCATGGTGGCAACGGGAGACGGACCTGGAGCGTGGCAGATGGGAGCGCATGAGGATGCAGTGCCTGTGCTCTCTGCAGCCCTACTCGAAGAAGCAGCTGAGGGCGCAGGACTTCATGAAGTTCCCATGGGAAAGTGAAGAACAGAAGGCATCATTTTGCCGAAGCCGGCAAAATGGTCAGAGCCGTGAGGAAATCATGGAGCGGTACAGGGAGGCTAAGAAAAAGGCAGGGGTAAAATGAAATTATATATTATCATCCTGGCAGAGCATAATCACCCACAACAAGGTGCTTATAAACATAGTGATACCACACAGAATCAACAAATCGGAAGCCCAGCCTGGCGCTTTTGCCCCCATAACCCAGTCGCAGAGAACCAGTCCTATAATGAAGCTTGCGACGGCAATCCAGCCGCAGACGGTTCTGTCTTTCATCGGTGTAACTTTATATTCTGCCATAATGATGTTTAAATATTAACACGCTGCAAATATAGTAAAAAGAATCGAATAATCAAAATTATAAAGCAAAAAGTATGGCCAACGAGGTAAGATTTAACATTCGGCTCAATATTGACGGCAAGGAAAAGGTTGTGACGGCTACTACGGCTGTCGATAATCTGCGCCGTGTTGCTGACAGCGCAAAGGGGGCTGCCGGTGCGCTGCAAGAGCAGCTCATCAATACCAATCAGATAGTGGAGAAATGGAACAATGTCTCCAATGCTATCGGACAACTCTCGTCTGTACTAAATGATATTACCGCTGAAAGCCGCAGCTTCGGTGGTGCCATGGCGGCTGCCAACACCATGGCAGGAAAGAGCGGTGAGGAATTTGCCAAGTTGAAAGACCAGGTGGCTGAACTCTCTCACGAGGTTCCTGTTGCCCGAGACAAGTTGGCAAATGGTCTTTATCAGGTTATTTCCAATGGTGTGCCAGAGAATAACTGGATAACGTTCCTTAATAAGTCGGCGCATGCCTCTGTGGCTGGTATTGCAAACCTTGAGGAAACGGTGAAGGTGACCTCCACTATCATCAAGAACTATGGATTAGACTGGGAGGCTGCAGGCTCCATCCAGGACAAGATACAGCTCACGGCCAAGAATGGTGTTACGAGCTTTGAGCAGTTGGCGCAAGCCTTGCCACGTGTCACCTCTCAGGCAGCCACCCTTGGCGTGAGCGTGGATGAGCTGATGGCGACCTTCAGCACGCTGACGGGCGTGAGCGGTGATACTGCCGAGGTGAGCACTCAGTTGGCGGCTATTTTTACCGCTCTGATCAAGCCATCGAGCGAGGCTGCAGAGATGGCGCAACAGATGGGTATTCAGTTTGACGCAGCCGCCATCAAGGCTGCAGGCGGCATGGAGCAGTTCCTTCAGCAACTCGGAAAGAGCGTGCAGGAGTACTCGAAATCGAGTGGAGTTCTGGAGCAAGAGGTGTACGGCAAACTTTTCGGAAGCGCAGAGAGTCTGCGCGCCCTCACGCCGCTGATGGGTAACCTGTCGGATAAATTCAGCGAAAACGTGAGCAGCATGAAGGATAGCGCAGGAACTATTGATAATGCATTTGATACCGTGGCACACACGGGAAGTTCAACCTTGCAGATGCTCAATAATAAGTTGGGAGAATATTCTGACACGCTGCAGAAGTCTATCGGCAACGTGCTGCCTTATATCAGTATATCCGCACAGATGGCTATGTGTGCGACTTCTATAGTGTCATTATCGAAGACGTTTAATATCTTGGCAGTGATATCCAAGCTGGCGAGAACATCGATAGCGATGTTTTCCCCTATTGTAAAAGTATGTTCAGCCACCATGCAAGGGGCAGCTGTGAGTGCTGAGACTTTAAGACACGCAATTCGTAGTTTGATGATATCTACACTTGTAGGTATCGTTATTGTGGCTCTTACTGAAATTATCGATCATCTCATAAATAAAAATACTCAGGCTGCGGAGAGTGCAAAAAATATGGCGAGCGAAGAAGCCAAAGCTGCCGATGCTGTACAGAGTGCCTACGACAGCACGCTAAAGAGTACTTATGCCAATCTGATTATGAAATACGAACAGCTGAAAGATGGCTGGAAGAACCTGCGCAGTGAGCATGAAAAAACCGCATGGATAAAAAACAATCAGTCGGCCTTTGCCGAGCTGAAGATCAAGGTGAACGGAGTGGCTGATGCTGAAAACATATTTCGGAAGAATACAGGTGCCGTGGTAGAAGCCTTTACCCGAAGAGCGCAGGCTGCCGCCTATGCTGCCAAGTTGACCGAACTGTATCAGAAGCAGATTGGCCTTGTAGAGCAGAAGAACAAGGTTGTACAGAATATAGCTAATGATGCCAAAAAAGGCGGAAGACATGCTAAGGAAGGGGATGTCGTGCCTGAAAGCTGGCGAAGCGAAAGATACGGAAGAGTTGGTAATGACGGGCAGTGGCGGTTCACCAAGGTGGGTGCTGAGCGGTATAATGGCACCAACGTTTCGGGTGACAAACAAGTGGCCAAGATTGATAATTCCATTAATAATCTAACTAAGCAGATAGAAGACACGAAGAAGCAAATGGCTTCAGCTGCCAATAGCAACGGGTGGATAGATGCGGGCAAAATAACTTCCAGCACAGGTGGCAGAGTCGGAAGAGTCGGAACTACCAACCATACCCCGTCCGTGACCGACAAGAAAGACGACCCACTGAAGGGTAGCATCGACTGGTATACAAAGGCCATTGACGAGAAAAAGAGACAGCTTTACGCCACTGCCAACGAGGCAACCGCCAAGTCGCTCAACAATGAGATGGAGGCGCTGCAGCTCGACCTCTACATGCTGAAGGTACGCATAGGCGTGGAGGTTCCGCCCCCCATAGAGGTGAAGAAAACCATCAAACCCATGGCAGAGCAGCTGCAGGAGTCGTTCGACGACATGCAGAAGTATCTGAAGGAGCACCCTCTGCAGGTGCAGGCCGACCCCAAGCGCCTGGAGAAGCTGACGCAGAAGATGGAAGACTTCGAAAAGATCAAGGGCTTAGGCAATGTAGACCTGGGCAACTTTGAGGGCGTAAGGAAGGCGATGACAGACATACAAGGCATAGCCGACCCTACCGCTAAGGGCTTCGCTGCGGCCGGCACGGCCTGTCAGGCTCTGGGTGGCGCCATGCAGCAATTGGGCAGTGACTCGGCAGCAGCCAAGGCAGGACTGGTGATGGCAGCCATCGGACAATTAGCGCTGTCGTTGGCCACAGCGATGACCGATGCGGCGAAGCAGAGCTGGATAACATGGTTAGCCTTCGGAATATCGGGTACAGCGCAACTCGTGAGCATGGTGGCGACGATCAGCCAGTTTGCCACAGGTGGTATCGTGGGCGGCAACAGCAAGAGCGGCGACCGAGTACTGGCTCGTGTGAACTCGGGCGAGATGATACTGAACGCCGCCCAGCAGGCACAACTCTTCGCCATCGCCAACGGCAGGATGCAGCCCACGGTGAACACGGACGTCCTGGCAGGACTGATGGCAGGAGGCGCAGGCGGCGTGAAGGCTGGCAGTGTGGTGGGCAAGATAAGAGGCAGGGACATCGTGCTGGTGACCGCCAACGAGACCCGCCAGATGCGCCGTCGGTCGAACATCAAGATCTGATTGAAAGGTAAAAAGGTAAAAAAGTAAAAAGGTAAAAAAGCCTTCTTGCTGATTGAAAGGTAAAAAAGTAAAAAAGTAAAAAAGCAGATATGTATATACACGGAAGTTACTGTAACGAGAGAGACGTGGAGGTGAAGGTGGAGATACTGACCCACGGCGACCGCACGAAGGAGGTGGAGATAGGTGGCGAGGGAAGCGACATCAGCTGGAGCGAGGACCCTGTGGAGACGAGCACACAGGTGAACGACAGCTTCGACGTGCTGCTGATGAGTCAGGCGAGCGTGCGGCTGCTGTGCCGCAACTACGTGGCTGACTTCTTCTGTTCGTCGTGCCGCGACGCGGTGGTGAACATCTATGAGGGCGGTCGCTGTGTGTTTGCCGGCTACGTGGAGCCTCAGGCGTTCTCGCAGGGCTACAACGAGGTGTGGGACGAGGTGGAGCTGACGTGTGTGGACGCACTGGGTGCCCTACAATACAGCAACTACCGGAACGTGGGCACCGCAGGCTCGTCGTATGAGAGCGTGAAGCTGCAGGCCAGCCAGCGCAGCTTCCATGACATCGTGAGCGAGATACTGACGGGTGTGACGGAGAACCTGGATATATCGGGCGGCAGAAAGACGGCGGTGCTGTACGACGGGTCGAAGGCCATCGACGCTACCGATGCCCGCCGCTACTCCATCCTGGACGACCTGAGCATCAGCGAGCTGCTCTTTCTTGGCGACGAGGAGGACGACGTGTGGACACAGGAGGACGTGCTGAGCGAGGTGCTGCGCTATCTCAACCTGCATATTGTGCAGGATGGCTGGAGGATGTATATCTTCAGCTGGGAGACGATAAGGGCTGGTGAGGCTACGATATGGCACAACATAGATGGTAGCCTGAAAAATATACGGACCATGCCGAAGAAGGTGACGGTGGAGACGGCCATCGTGGCAGACTGCGACACACAGATAAGCATCGGCGAGACCTACAACCAGCTGCTGCTGACGGCGAGCGTGACGAAGACAGAGGAACTGGTGGACGACCCGCTGGACAGTGACTCCTTGGAGAGTGTGTACGGCAAGCGCCAGCTGCTGCTGACGGAGTATAGTGCCGACGGTGAGGGATGGGCTGCGTATGACGGTATCGAGGAGATGGTGATGAACGAGGGTAAGACAACTTACGAAGGAGCAAAGGTGACCGACTGGTTCGCACTGGTGAAGAATCATCCCCGATGGACCTTCTATGCGCCCGACGGCAGGAACATGCTGGAGCTGACAAGCGGAACAGACCAGACACAGCTGATAGACATGCTGGGCAAGATGATGTGTGCGGCGTTGATAGTGAGCACGGGTAAGGTGCAGAAAAGAGGCGACGGCTCGGACAACTCGCCCACGGCAAGCATCAGCATGACCGACTACATGGTGATAACGACCAACGGCAACGGCAAGGACACGGAGGGTGAGTACCGGCCATCGGCAAACGACATCAAGAACGCCATACCCTGCGCGGAATATACGGGCAACGTGGCGGGCGGTGTGCTGTCGCCAGCCGACCCGATGGTGACCAACTATATAGTGATATCGGGCAAGATGGTGCTGAACCCGCTGATGAAGATGACGGACTACTGTACGACACTCTACAACAGATTCCTGTACGAGCAGGAGCATCCGCAGATGTTCCCCTATTATTGGCACAAGACGGTGCCGAGCCGCAACAACAGCGACGGCAGATACTACACCCGCAAGCACTGGTGCGAGGCGCTGGAAGCGATGACGGGCAGCGCCTGGAACAAGGGACCCGACATAGAGGGGAATCCGGGCTTCATACCCTACACGGCAGAAGGTCCGCAGGAATACGAGTATCAGTACAGCGCGTATGGCGACCGCACAGACAAGCTGTCGAAGGTGCCCATCCTGGCGTGTATGCTCATTGTGGGCGACAAGTGCGTGGTGGAGAAGGCTCCTGGCGAGAAACTCGGCACGGACACAGCGGGTACTGGCAACGGCGAGAAGCAGGACTACGTGTGGCAGAAGTACAAGACCAGGGCCGAGTGCAGCAGTGATGACGAATACTATGCGCAGAGCTTCACCATCGGTGTAGACCCGAAAATAGGCGACAAGATGGTGGGTACGGTGTTCGATGTGCAGAATAACGTGTGGTACTACGACGGCATAGACGCGGAAGGCACTGCCATCCCTGTGAGGTATGAGGACAAGGTGAACGGACAGGTGAAATTCATCATCCTCGGTCCTGTGAATATCACATGGGAAGAGATCGTGAGACGGCACCCCTCGTTCTGGCGGCACACGAAATGGTCGACCCGCAGCGTGCCACTCCTGGCACACACCTCGTCGATCATGGTGGAGAAGTTCGAGGTGAAGGTGGTGAGCGACAACGGAAAGGCTGAGGTGCCAGCTGGCGACAGCGACATCGTGTATATGAGCGACACGCAGGAGGCCTTCGTCAACAAGAAGGATGACCTGGAGTTCAAGATCACGACCGCGCTGACAGCCGCGGACTGCAAGAAACTGGGCGTGGGCAACAGTGTGTTCCTCTCTTCTCCGCTATGTACGGCTACTTCGACACCGCTGCTCTCGATATACAACAGGCGGACACAGGAACAGGCGAAGCCAGAACAGCACTACGTGAACGACTACTGGGAGGAATGGCACGAGCCGAAGGTGCTGATGGAACAGAACTTCATGGACGAAGGCGGCACGGTGTCGCTGTTTAACCTCTACCGGCATCCTGCCATCGGCAAGAACTTCGCCGTACAGGGTATCAGTCGTAATCTGACAGAAGGCACCGCACAGGTGACACTGAAGGAGACCGATTGAAAGGTAAAAAGGTAAAAAGTAAAAAGGTAAAAAGGGCCTTCTTGCTTTTTAAAGGTAAAAAAGTAAAAAGAGGCTTATTGCTTTAGAAAGAGTTTAGAACAACATTCAAATCGTGTTAGAATATGATTAAAACGAAGATATACACCAAGCCCAAGAACACGGGCGCATCGGGCGGCAGTACAACCAGGGTGACCCGCCTGCAAGGTATTGCGACAGAAGCCGAATATGCCAGCAAAGCGGGGCGTGCGACTGAGGCAGACAAAGCTAAGGAGGCAGGCAGCGCACAGTATGCAGAGCAGGCAGGACATGCCGGCACTGCAGGTTATGCCACGAAGGCTGGAGAGGTAGACCTCTCGGCAGAGGCGCTCGATCACTTCGCACGCAAGGATCAGGACGAGACCTTCAAGGGGAAGGTGGGGTTTAAGAAAGACGTGAACTTCGAGGCTGCAGCTCTCTTTACCGACGTGGTGACAATGCTGAAGAAGCTGAAGGCACAGGGCGGCATCGAGACCGATTATGTGCGTTCAGCTAACTACGATGAGGATACGCAGCAGGGCTTCGGGCTGTCGCGCACGAAGAACGGCGGCTATCGCCTGTCGCTGAGCGAGCTGGAGGTGTGGTGTAAGGCTATCTTCCACGAGCTCGAGATACGCAAGTTGAGTTATGCAGGCGGTAACGTCTATCTTTCGGGCGCAGGCTCGAAAATTGTGCACGTTGAAGAGCAATACTCTGTATCGGGTGTTGTGACAGGCTGGAAGTGTTATCTCTTGGCAGATGATGGCAGTACGGCGACGCAAAACCTGTGGCGCGTGAAAGACCAGGCACGCTGTCAAAGCTTCAATATCCTCGAAGGGAAACACGAGGGTGTGAGCAATAAGAGCTACTGGCGACTGGTGACAGAGGTGAGCACTCAGCCTGTGACCATCAAGGCTGCGGATGGTAAGACGCTGTATGGTGGTAGACTGTTTGACTGGGTGACATTGTCGGCTACTGACTGCATGGCGGGCAGCGATACGCCTGCAGCTGGCGACACCATCGTGCTCGATGGTGCCAGTGAGGACGCAACACGCCAAGGAGTATTGATGCTTGAGAGTACTGGCAATGGTACACCTCGCATAGTGGGTCTGCGTGGCGTTAGCTCATATACGCATGAGGGCAAGGAGGTATTCGTGTTCTCGCCTGGCGGATCAAAGATCGTAAGTTCAGCCATCGAATGGGTATCGAGTGCTGGTGACACGATACACCTTGTTAATTACAGAGGCGAGTGGCAGAAGGGCGTGAGCTACGGCCATTACGACCAGGTGAACCACAACAACGCACTGTGGACTTGCGTCAACCCCAACGGCTGCAACTCGGAGCCGAAAGACGGAACTGCGGACTGGCAGAAGGTGCTGTCGGGAGAAAAAGGAGAACAGGGGGCGCAGGGACCTAAAGGAGAAACAGGTGTCCAGGGACCTCAGGGCGATAAAGGAGCAGACGGAACAGACGGAACTGACGGAGAGGATGCTATCTCTATCCTTGTAGAAGATGCTCCGCTCGTTTTTGACACAGATGATAGTGGAATTGTACCTGTTAACATATCAAAGGCTGCGAAGGTAAAGATAATGAAGGGTAACCTGAATATCTCTAATGAATGCAGCAATATTAGCTCAAGGGACAATTTGTGTGTAAATTGCAAATGTGGTGCAATACAGAAGGATGGATATATCGAAGTATCTGTATTAGGCAGTAATATTGCAAAGAACGACGTGGTTATTGATGGTGTAAATCAAGGACAGGTTTCTGCAACATCAGGCTATGCGGTCGCACAATTTGTTTACGCTGGTGTTGTCTATTTTGCGCAAGTTCCATTCTCGGTAAACGTGTCGAAGTATATGGGTAGTGTAAAGGTTACGGCAAAGCAGTATCAGTCGCAATTTAAGGCATTGGAGAACGACCTGAAAGGAAGCAATCCTACCGTACTCAACGCCTATACATCTACTATCAAGCAGACAGCAAAGGAGATTACTCTCAGTGTGACTCAGAACCAGCAGGGACGACACAACCTACTGCGAGATACATCATTGACGAGGAAGGGTGATATATATTATTCGGACGGCCTCTTCCAGCCTACGATAACACAGGGTGTGAATGGGCACAACGCAATCCGCTTCTCGGTGACGGGTAACGGAACGCCTCAGTACAATGGACTTTTCTGGGGACGGGCCGTCAACGGCATCGCTGTGAAGAAGAATACCGATTATACATTTTCCGCATGGATAAAGTGCGACACGAAGGACTTACAGGTTCATTCGGAGGTGTTCAAGATGGCTGCGCTGAATGGCGATAGAGGGGACAGAATTACTGCCACCTCTGGTAACATGCAGTGGCAGACGAAGGAGAACGAGGTGAACCAGTGGAGGCAGGTGAACTACACCTTCAATACGGGCGACGCAGAGTTTATCGAGGTGAATATCTTTGTCTACAATGGCATAACCGTGGACGGAACATTTGGTTATACTGCCTCTGGTAATGAATGGATATGTATGCCGATGTTGGAGGAAGGCGAGTATACAGGCTGGACTCCTGCGGAAACGGACTACGACTACCTTGGCGGCAATATGCTCGACGACACGAGGACGCTTGTTGCAAGCGGACAGTTGAGCAACCTTTATACGGCCAATGAGGTAGCACAGGACACCTACGAGGGTGCGTATGCCGTAGTTCACGGAAAGGCAGACAGTAGTAACAATAATATATGTGACTTCCTGCGATTCTGCGGAGAGAACGGAAGGATTCTTAACTTCGAGCTGAGGAAGAATTATGTATTCTCGTTTCTTGCGAAGGGAAGCGGAACTCTGAGAGCACACCTGTACAAGGACAGCGTTCACGTGAATATCTACGCAGAGAACAGCCAGGGAAAAGTGACGGAGAATGTGGCGGACGGAGCATCGAACTTCACTCTGACGAGCGAATGGCAACGATACTGGGTGCACTGGCGTATAGACCCTTATACGGGCAATGGCGACACGGTGCTTCCTCAGAGTGTCATGCTGCGAGCTGTGGACGGCTGTGAGGCATGGGTGGCTAAGCCGAAGTTGGAGGAAGGTGCTCTGATGACAGAGTACACAGAGAAGAAGACCGACCTCATCGACAAGGCGACAGCCAAGGCTGCGGGCTTAAATATTACAGCAGATGGTGTGGAGCTGTATGGCAACAAGGTGAAGGTAAACAATAACGGCACTACGGCTGCAATGTTCCAGGACGGCAAGCTAAACGCAGAGCTGATAGATGCAGATACTATCAATGTGCACCACGTGTGGGCTAAAGACAGCAACAACCAGAATACGCTCGCCCACTTCGGCAACTACGACATAGACGAGGCGAAGGATGAAGACGGAAAGCAATATCCTCTCTGGGTAGGTTCGTCGACAGCCGCCGACTCTCCGTTCCGTGTCTCTAAGGATGGCTACATGTATGCCGACAAGGGTGCTTTCGGTGTGAGATATTACGTAGATGAGGACAGTGGTACACGAAAGAAGTTCGGACGATTCGAGATAACGGGCGAAGGTCTGTCGAGTGGTGCTGTATTCAAGGAAGACAGCATGATGTTGACAGATACTCGTTTCCAGCTGATCAAGGCAGAGGGACGGAGTGCTATATTCATCGACACGGACCAGACCCTCGCTGTTCCTGGCCCTGGAACTTACCTCAGTGCGAAGATGAGGGTAGATGCCATCGATACAACTGACGGCTACCATAGCAACGTGTGCTACTTTGCGGAAGCGAAGAACGGCGTGCAGAACTATGCGCTGCGCGGTATTGGTGACGTATCGGTCAACGGTGGAGTATACGGATATAAGTACACGATGATAAATATGACTACCAAGAATGTATTCCTTGATAATACAGGTTTGTTTAGAGGAACTACTTATAACGAAGTACAGAAAATAGATTCGCTTACCCTGATAGTCAGCTCGAAAAATTATCTTGCGCTTGCGCTGCCCACTCTCGGGACGATCAAGCAGATACTGTTCGGTTCGCAGTATGTCGATGACAAGTTCTGCGTAAGGCTTACAATCGTGATGGATATTGGCAGCGAGTCCATCTCCATGAGAGGAAGATGCACAACAAAAGACGGCGCAAATGTGGCGCAATGGAACATTAAAGACCTCCCGCTTATTACACACTGGAACGGTGGCTATTGGTCTGATTTCGATATGGCAGAAGGCGATGCTTACGACTTCCTGCTGACGTATAACCCCGACAAGTCTTACACACTCGAAGGTTTTACACAGCCATATTTGGCGAGAATAATTAACAGACAGTACTAATTAAAACATATAGCTATATGAAGAAAATCGTTAAAGGTAACGACTTCACACTGATAAAACAAGACATTGAATGTTAAGACAAATTATTTAATACATAATTATGAGAAAAATTGAAAGAATTTTTGTGCACTGTACGGCAGGCTCGCAGAGTCAGTCTATAGATGATCTGAAGGCAGAGTTCCGCAGAAAAGGCTGGAAATCTCCCGGTTATCATTATGTAATCTCCCCTGACGGAGGTTTTCATCAACTCCTACCTATCGAGCAGGTGAGCAACGGAGTGCAGGGTTATAACAGCACCGCTGTTAATATTGCCTATATCGGGGGCGTCGATTCTCACGGGAATCCTGTCGATAACCGTACAGTAGAGCAGAAGGAGGTACTCGTTGATCTCCTGCGTAAATTACACAAAATATTTCCTTCCGCTCAGATTCTTGGCCACCGCGACATCTGGGGACCGGATAAAAACAAGTGGAAAAAGATGTGTCCCTGCTTCGATGCTGCTGCGGAGTATAAGAACCTGTAGTTTTATTCCTCCTCGTTAATGTAATATAAGAATCCCCTCCTAACGTCATTATAACATTATTATAACTACGTTAGGAGGGGATTCTTAAAAGTATACGCTTCGTTTTGCGAATTGAACATTTCGTTTTGCAAAACGCTAACATTTCGTTTTGCGGATTATACACTAAGGTTTGCAATCGTTGGGTGTTATATGATAGCAGCAACCGATGGTCCATGTCGTGTGAAGGCTTCAGGTCGGGATTACCTACCGTCCATTCCATACTGTTGGTGCGGACGGTAGCATCACTGGTCATGGCAATGCGAGACACTTTGTCCTGCATCTGATATGTATAACTCAACTGCATATTGTTATTGAACTGATATGTCAGCGAAGCCTTGGGATGGAAAGTCCAGTAGTCGTATCTGTGACCGTTCTGAGTGTAATGGATATAACTCGCACCTGTACCTAATGTATAGCGCAGTTGCTTTAGCATGCCCTTGATTTCTGTAAAGGCGTACAGGCGGTTGTTGTTCGTCCTGGTCAAAGAGGAAGCGTCACCCCGATAGTCGTTCTTGGTATATTTGTAACTATAGTTCAGACCTGTGGAGAGAGTAAAGGGCTTCAGCCTGTTCTCATATATTACTTCTGAAAGCAAAGAAGCCGTTTTGCCGTCTACCGCATATTGATATGGTGTTCCCTCATCATAGAAACTATTGGTCTGTGTGGAGATATAGGTACCAACTGCATTGGCTGTAAACGACTGACGTGGAGTGAACTGACGAAAGAAATAAATATCCAATACAGGCGAATAGCTCTTGTCGTCATCCCGGCTTGTCGCTTGATATTGTCGACTGCCATCCGTGATGTCCTTAATATTATAGTTGTCGGGGGTGTTATTGAAAGTTCCACTCAAGGATGTTTGAAAGACGGTTGCTGTGGAGTCTGCCCAGTTGTAAGTTAGCTTTGCCTCGTGTGCTATAGCTTTTCTAAGCGACTCCACATCGTTTCGCTCAATAGTGTAGATACTGCCGTCTGTCAAGGTGTATTCTGCCAACTGCTTGCTCTTTTCGCCTTTGTTTTTATATCCACTCACATCATACGAAAGCGACCATTCACTCTTTCCGTGGTTCCATTTACCATACACCGAGCCATCGCCTTGCAAGGTGGTAAGAGCCGAAGTTATGTCCGTACCAATAGTATAACCGCTCTCGCTCCTGCGTGTAACTATATCAATTACATAGGCAATGCTTTCGCCATAACGAACGCCGGGGTTGTTTATAAAGTTTATCTTGGCAATATCCTTTGGATTGAGAGCCAACATCTCCTGTTTGCCTACAACAATGCCATTTACTCTCAGTTGAACGCTACCTCTGTTATCAATAGCAGTAATAGTATGGCTGATGTTGTCAATACGAATATTGGCAAGTGTGAGTTTCTCAAGAATGCTGTAACCATTGTTCGAAGCCTGCTTCTGTGCATCGGTAGGATAGATGAGCATGCCGTCAGATTTGTTCACTACCTTAGCGGCTTTTACCGTTACTTCATCAAGCGTGATAGTCTTGTCTACATTCTGAGCATAAGCGGAGAATGCAGAAGTCATAATAATTGAAATTGTTAATAATCGTTTCATTTTGCACCATTTTTTGTTTTATGGCGCAAATTTATATCCTCTTTACAAGATAGCCAATTATTTAGTCTGACATTTCCCTGACAATTGGCTGACAAACACCTATCTATTTGAGTTTCAAACTATAACTCTTACCCCGATCTGATTCGATTTTCAGCGTGCTATGTGTCTCTATGATAGGTTTTATACGTTTGATTAGCGTATAAAGTGTATCGCTTGCATCAGGTTTCTTAGGCCATAGTTGGTCGCAAATCTCCTGTTTCGATAGCGTGTGAGTATCAGAAGTAATGAACATCTTGAGCAGGGAATGCTGCATGGGAGTAAGATGAATCTGTTTGCCGGAAAGAGTCATGAATGTGTCTTGATGCAGCACTATGCCACCATACGACAGGCCTTGTACGAGAATTCTGGGCTTGTTTTTTCTCGTATACCACAAACTGCCCAATAACCAAAGTATTCCAACCATGAAAAGAGAGCATGAAGCTTTTTGGTCGGACATCATGAACGTCGTGGCAAAGCTGCAGTTTGCCTCTGCTACAAGTTGGGTTTCAAGGTGTCCGTCCCTGCGCACTGTTCGTATAGCAATACCGGCAGTATCCTTCAGTTCGGCTATAGTGATATAGTTCCGATAGCATTGGATAGTGTCGGTAGTAACCATATCGCCAGGCATCTTCGAGAGTGCTTGCTTTAATGCCTGGTTTACATCCTGTGCGATTCTGTTTTCTGTGTTATGATAGCTGTTCATGCTTGTGCACACACCGGAAAGCATGAGGAAGCAGAAGACGATGTAGGGAAGTATTTTCATAATCAAATGTTTATTGACTTTTTGTTTTTACCCAACATGTGTGGGGTATCTCTCTTTGTTCGGCAAAGATACACTTTTATTGTCTCTTGTCCAACTGTTTCCATTTTTTATTCTCGCTCGTTAAGTTTTTTTTATCTAATAAGGTGTAAATGGCAACTACTCAGCACCCATATGGAGAACTGATAGTTACAAATGCTATACTTGTGTTGTCAGCCTTACAACCCAAAGAAACTATCGCTTAATACAGGAGATTTTTTTCTCCTATATTATATAAATGTTTTCTTTAGCCTATATAAGTTCCGTTCAGAGTCTTTGAATGTCCGTTCAGAGCCTTTGAATGTCTGTTCAGAGCCTTTGAATGTCCGTTCAGAGCCTTTGAATGCACGTTCAGAGCCTTTGAACAGACATTTCAAAAGCATGAACGGAGATTTTTCAACAAGAGACAGAACAAATACATAAGTAACAGAAAACAAATGCGTAGTGCTAAAATAACTACTCATGGCTATAGGGGTGCCGAATAGTTACTAAAGATAATGTTTCTATTTAAATAACATTAAAAAGTAAGCAAAAACTTGCATATTTAATAAAAACCATGTTATTTTTGCAACCGAAAATGAAGAAACTGTTACACATATCGTTTACATTCTTGCTTGCCGTGGTACTCGTTATTATGGGAAGCGGGGTAACATTTCTTCATTGCTCATGTTCCGGCAAGACAACCGTGATACTGTCGCATACAGCACAGAACGGCAGTAATTCCGACACCACCAAAGGATGCATGAAGGTAACAAGCGTACAGCTATCGCCTACGACGCAAATGCAGCCAACAGTTTTCGACTTTCATGCCTTCCAGCCTTTGATGGCGATTATTCATGAGTGGCAAATGCCTCATTTGTCTTTCATGGCAAAGAGAACACTGAGCAACATCATTCCCAAAACCGGATACAGTCCGCCACCAAAACTGTATCTCTATCTTATTGAAGTCCTGACCATTTGAACCTCCATCTTGTCGACATGATGAAGGTTAGCCCCCGCTATGCGCATAAACCTCATCAGAAATAAGATAAAAAAAAGATGAAAAAGGACAACGAAAAATAAGATAACAATGAACACAAAGCATACTTTACTTGGCATCGCCCTCATAATGCCACTGGCAAGCTTTGCCCAGAGCGAAGTGCAACCCAACGAAAAGAAAGACACAATAGCCGACCAGGAGATTAAGGAAGTAACCGTGGTGAGCCGCAAAGCTGGCGTAAGTCGACTGGCTGGAGCCATCAATGGTTCTATCATCAACAAAGACGAACTCTTCAAGGCTGCCTGCTGCAACCTGGGCGAAAGCTTCACCACAAATCCTTCAGTAGATGTCAACTATAGCGATGCGGCAACAGGAGCAAGACAAATCAAGCTGCTCGGACTTGCAGGAACATACGTGCAGATGATGACAGAAAACCTGCCCAACTTCCGTGGCGCAGCAGCCCCATTCTCTTTGGGCTACGTGCCAGGTCCATGGATGCAGAGCATACAGGTAAGCAAGGGAGCCTCATCGGTAAAAGCCGGATACGAAAGCATCACAGGCCAAATCAACGTGGAATATCTCAAGGCAGATGCCGAGCCTGGCGTGGAGGCCAACCTCTATGGCGATACCGACGGAAAGCTGGAAGCCAACGCCGCTGCCAACGTACATCTCAACAGCAAGCTCACTACCGAGTTGCTTACACACTATGAGAACAGATGGGGAGCCAACGATATGAACATGGATGGCTTCAAGGATATGCCCAACATTCTGCAATACAACTTGCAGAACCGATGGATATTCAAGTCGGAACACTACATGCTGCGTGCCGGCATCTCGCTCATCAGCGAACATCGTCGCGGAGGACAGACCCTTAAGGAGATGGACGATGACATGAAAAAAGCCATGGAGGGAAAAGAACTCTATGGCATAGACATCAAGACCAACCGGTATGAGGTTTACATGAAACACGCGTTCATTCTCAATAAGGAGCACGGCACCAATATTGCCCTCATGACTACAGGATCCATGCACCAGGAAGATGCCCTCTATGGACATAAGACCTACTACGTGAACGAGAAAAACCTGTATGCATCACTCATGTTTGAGCACAACTTCAACAAGCAGCACAACCTCTCAACAGGTGTGAGCCTCAACCACGATTACTTAGGACAGCAATATCGTCTCACCGACGACCAGACTCAAGCCAAGACAAGCGACAATGAGAAGGAAACCGTACCGGGCATTTATGCTCAATACACCTATAATCTCAACAACAAGCTCATCGTGATGGCAGGAATCCGTGCCGACCACAGCAATCTGTACGGCAACTTCGTCACACCACGTTTCCATGTGAAATGGCAGGCCAACGACATCATAGGCTTCCGCCTTTCTGCCGGCAAAGGCTATCGCTCAGTACATGCTCTTGCCGAAAACAACTATCTCCTGGCAAGCAGCAGAAGACTCGTCATCGACGACAACCTGCAACAGGAGGAAGCTTGGAACTATGGCATCAGCAGTCAGATGAACATACCGCTGTTTGGACAGACACTCAAGCTCAATGCTGAGTATTATTACACCAAATTCCAGAACCAAGCTGTCATCAACTTCGACAGCAATGTACACGAAGTACGCATCTCCAATCTGGATGGCAAGAGCTATTCACACGTGTTCCAGATAGACGCCACCTACCCCATCTTCAAAGGCATGACCCTTACAGCAGCCTATCGCCGCAACTATGTCAAGGAAACCTATGACGGCATACGTATGGACAAGCCTTTGCTCAGCAAGTACAAAGGTCTGGTTTCTGCCTCCTACAAGACTCCGCTCGGTCTTTGGCAGTTTGATGCCACCTTGCAGCTCAATGGCGGAGGAAGAATGCCACAAGCCTATACCCTTGCCAACGGTGAGCCTTCATGGGATCAGAACTTCAAGGCTTACACCTTGCTCAGTGCACAAATCACTCGTTGGTTTCGCCACTTCTCCATCTATATAGGAGGCGAAAACCTGACAGGTTTCAAGCAAAAGCACCCTGTAGTAGATGCCATGAATCCTTGGGGCAGCCAGTTTGACACCAATATGGTATGGGGTCCTATCAATGGAGCTATGGGCTATATCGGTATCCGTATAAACTTCGGAAGACTCTAATCAAAAGGTGCTTTACCGACAGAATTCTCGCTTCGGGATAAGTAAAAACAAGAAATATTCATTATTAATTAAAGATTTTAATCATAAAAGAAAGGAAAAATTATGAAAAAGATTATGACAGTAACCGCCATGCTGGTATTTGCCATCAGCATGTTTGCAAAAGACATTAAGACTGTAGTGTTCACCACACTTCCACAGATGCACTGTGAGAACTGCGAGAACAAGATCAAAGGCAACCTGCGCTTTGAGAAGGGAATCAAACAGATTACCACCAGCGTACCCGACCAGAAAGTAACTATCGAATATGATGCCGACAAGACTACTCCAGAGAACATCGCCAAGGGCTTTGCCAAGATTGGCTACAAGGCAACTGTTGTAACTGGCGAAGCCAAGAAAAAAGGCTGTAGTGGCTGCAGCAAGAAAGCTGATGCAACTAAAGGCAGCTGCTGCAAGAAGAACAGTGAAAAGAAAGAAGGAAGCTGCTGCAGTAAGAAAGCCGAAGTAAAGAAAGAGGGCTGTGGAGGTTGCGGCAAGAAAGCTGAGGCAGTCAAAGGCAACTGCAGCACGAAGTAACGACAAGATAGGAGTAATACCTTTATTATAGAAAGAACCGTACTTAGTGTTAAAAGGACACAAAGTACGGTTCTTTTTTATTTCAGTAAACAGACTTACTTACATTACTCCAGTTTCTTTGCCTTTGACACATGAAGGGCAAAGGCAGCAATAACGACAAAGCAAACCAAAGGTACAATGAAGCCAACAGCCATGTCGGTTTCGCCAAGAGCACCCATCAGTACAGGAGCAATAGCTCCACCCACGATTCCCATGATGAGATAAGAAGAGCCACGCTTCGTACTGCCGGCGTCAAGCCCTCGCAATGCTAAGGCAAAGATAGTGGGAAACATGATGGACTCGCAAAGATAGGTCAACACCAAAGCCACTACAGCCAGCATACCAGCACCTAAGATAACCACCAGCATACAGACTGAGGCGCCCAAGGCACAGATCAACAGCAAGATGCCTGCCTTGACATAGTTCATGCCCCAACTGCCCAACAATCGACCAACAAAGAAGAAGCCCATACCGCCAAACGACAGCATCAAGGCAGCATCTCGAGCCGAAACAGAAGGAATACTCTCGGTGACATAATTGATAAAGAAACTGTTGATACCCGTCTGGGCAGCCACATAGAAGAAGATGGCTGTCAAACCGAAGACAAAGGTGCGGGAATGCCACAACGATACACCCGAAGCAGCCTCGGCAATCTGTTTCTCCTCTTTTATCTCAGGCAGCTTCACACGACCTATCACAATAGCTATAAGCAGCACAGCAATGCCTATAATGGTGTAAGGCAAAGCCACCGAGCCACTGTTGCCATCAGCTCCACGGAAGACAAGAAGTCCTCCTACCAAAGGACCGACTATCCATCCCAATCCATTGAGCGACTGAGCCAGGTTGAGCCTTGAGGCAGAGGTCTCCTCATCGCCAAGGACGGCAATATAAGGATTGGATGCTGTTTCCAGACAGGTAAGTCCGCAGCCTATCACAAACAAGCAGACCAGGAAAAAGTTGAACGACATAATCATCTCGCCCGGAATGAAGAGCAAGGCACCAATGCCATAAAGCACCAGTCCTGTAAGCACTCCGGCCTTATAGCCCCACTTGCGGATAATGATTCCGGCAGGTATGGCCATGATGAAATAGCCTCCATACACCATCGCCTGCACCAGGGCTGAACGAGTCTTGGATATGACGAGGGCATCCTGATAATGCTTGTTCAGAATATCGAGGATGCTATGAGCAAAGCCCCAAAAGAAAAACAGCGATGCTATGAGCACGAAGGGCAGCAGATACTGCCCGGGAACAATCTTCTTCATCGTCACGTTACTTTCTTCTTATCGTCAGTGTGATGGCCTCAGGATGAGCCTCGGCAAATTTCTTCACATCGTCTACCACTAAGGCCAGATATCCACCGCCACCTGCTCCAGGCATCTTCCATGCCTTCACATCAGGTAGAGCTGAATACTTGTCAATATAACCTTGGACACAACCCTGAATCATGGCAGGGAACATACTTACCTGAGCATCAAACGAAGCCTTGTAGGCACGGGCGAAAGCCTCATAATCCTTAGCCATAATGGCTTGCCAGCAGTCATCGGCAGCCTGAGCCAAAGCCTTTACCTTCACCTCGGTGATGTCCTTACCCTCGACCACAGAGCAGCCAGGTCGACGGGGCTCCATCGCTATCATGCAGAGATGTTCCTCCAGCCAGGAAAGTATCGACTCATCATCGCAACGCTCAAACTTCTCGGGCCAGAAACGGTTGTTGTAGTAATGACGGCACAAACCAGGAATACAGATTCCGATGGCATCCTGTGCTCCACTTACGATGCCATCATTGCGCTCAGGGTCGTTCTCGAAACAGAAGACCAACTTCGACAAGATTTCAGGATCCATATCGGGCAACTTCACTGGCCATATTTTCTTGATCATGTTTCGGGTGGAAGTGGAAAGTCCACAGCGCTCGCGCACCTCAAAGGTGGGAATCAACGACATGGTGATGGCCCAGCCTGGAGCATAACAACTCACGTAAGGCTGATCAATCCATGTACCAGCCAGATCAAGACGAGTTGGCAAGGCGCAGGTTCCATTCTTGATATCAGTACTCGAACGGGCTGTCAATCCCTCGGCAGGAGTACGCTCCAGCACTACATACTCGATACCATGCTCCTCGCAAAACTTTCGCTTGGTGTCGCTGCTTCCATCTTCATTCACTACAAACACATCGGGATGCAGGAACTCCACCGTCGGCACAAAGTCCATGATGCCCGAACCGGCATTGATGAATGCATCTTTCACGTATCGGATAGACTTTACCATGAACAGGCGTTCCTGCTCCGGATAGAAGGTTTTATGATGCTTATACTCCAAGATAGTGGAATCGGAACCTATGCCGACATACAACTCACCATACTGCGAAGCCTGACGGAAGAACTCCACATGTCCGCTGTGAAGAAGGTCATAACATCCGCTTACAAATACTTTTTTCATATCTGTTATTTATAAATCTATTACTATTCACTTGCTTTAGCAATCGTGCAAATTTACAATTTTTCGCAGAGATAAAGGCACATTGTAGAGTTAAAGAAACAAAAGAGCTGACTATAAGTATAGGTTTTTAGCAAAATAGTTGTAACTTTGTACTGTCATTATCAAAATATAGACAGATATGGAGAAAGTAACAATCGTAAAGGTGGGCGGTGCCATCGTTGAGGACAACGAGCAACTGGCACAGCTCCTTACAGATTTTGCCGCCATACCAGGAAAGAAAGTACTGGTACACGGCGGAGGCAGACGCGCTACTAAAGTAGCAGCAGCCTTGGGTATAGAGAGCAAAATGGTGAATGGCAGACGCATCACCGACGCACAGATGCTGGAGGTGGTAACCATGGTCTATGGAGGCTTGGTCAACAAGAACCTTGTAGCCAAGTTGCAAGCCAAGGGCGTAAACGCACTCGGACTGACAGGAGCCGACATGGATGTGATACACAGCCACAAGCGCCCCGTCAAGGACGGAGTAGACTTCGGATATGTAGGCGATGTGGAACGCGCCAATGGCAAGATGCTGCAAACCCTTATCCAGGAAGGCATTACACCCGTTATGGCTCCGTTGACTCACGACGGCAATGGCAATATTCTGAATACTAACGCCGACACCATAGCCAGCGAAACAGCCAAGGCTTTGGCTCCCTACTACGATGTGACGCTGATATACAGTTTCGAGAAGAAGGGCGTGCTTTCCAATCCCGATGACGACAACAGCGTGATTCCTGTCATCACACGATCCGACTTCGAGAAATACCAGGCTGACGGAACCATCGGTGGAGGTATGATTCCAAAGATAGAGAACGCCCTTGCTGCCGTAGACGCGGGCGTGAAGGAGGTGATTATCACTCTGGCAACAGCCATAGACGGCAAACAGGGAACCGTCATTAAGTAAAGAGTGAAGAATTCTTTTGCCTTTGATTCTTAATAAGAGTTAAAAATAGAAATAATTTAAGATTGGTTGTAACTTTCTTATAACATAGTCGTCATTAATAACAGAGGAATGAAAGAAATCAGTTTCCGAAACGATGTTTTGCCACTGAAGGACAAACTCTTCAGACTGGCTCTGCGCATTACTCTCAACAGAGAGGAAGCCGAAGACATCGTGCAAGACACACTGATAAAAGTCTGGAACTCGCGCAACAAATGGCAACAGTTAGACTCCATCGAAGCCTACAGCCTCACTATCGCAAGAAATCTCTCGCTCGACCGTATCAAGAAGATGGAGAATCAGAACGGATCGCTCGAAGATGAGAAGACAGAAAGGCCAGACGCCACCTCGAATCCTTCAGAACGAATGATTCAGAAAGACAAGCTGGACATCGTAAAGAGGATGATAGACGAACTTCCCGAAAAACAACGCAGCTGCATACAGCTACGCGATATTGAGGGAAAAGCCTATAAAGACATTGCCCTGATTCTCGGCATCACCGAAGAACAGGTAAAGATCAATATCTTCAGGGCTCGTCAAACAATAAAACAACGATTTCAACAATTCGACAAATATGGACTATAAGTACATCAAACAGCTTTTAGAGCGCTACTGGAATTGCGAGACCTCCCTCGAAGAGGAAGACATCCTCCGCACATTCTTCAGCCAGGAAGATATTCCTTCCGAGCTGGAGTCCTATAAGGCTCTCTTTACCTACGAGCTTGGCGAAAGCAAGAACGAGGCTCTGGGCGATGACTTTGACCAAAAGATAATGGACATCATAGAAGGCGAGGAAAGCCAGAAGCCAGAAAAGGCAAAGGTAATATCGCTGACAGAGCGCCTGAAACCTCTGTTCAAGGCTGCGGCTATGGTGGCTATTTTCCTTACTTTGGGCAATGCCGCCCAAGTACCTTTCCAGAAAGATGCCGAATACGTAGGAAATACAGGAAACGGACAATCGGTTCACGGTGTATCAGTAGCTGCCATTGCCGACTCGGTATCGGTCGACTCCATGCAGCAATCCAATATCAACCAAGTGGCTGCCGATCCGGCTTCCAACATACTGAAATGATAAATTTCTATGCTTTCTCTATAAAATCATGTTTAGTAAAACAACTCTGAAACTGTGAAGTTTCATTTCTCTCAAATTTTTCATAACATACTAACGTAATAGGGCTGCCAGTAATCCTGGCAGCCCATGTTATTTATATACGTTTATCTGGCCTTATCGCCCCAACAGCCTATGGCAGGAAGCGGATATAGGGGCTCACCCGATATATCTAGGGGATTAAGCATATAGTTTTGTAAGTCTGAAAAGAAAGAATTTTATATCCGTGACTCCTCTTAAAGCAGATCTAAACGCCTTAATTTTAGCATTGAATGATTCTGCAAAGGCATTAGTTGCCCTATTGACAAAGAAATTCAAAACTTCATCATAATGCTCGTAAAGTGTGGCTGCAATAACATTGAAACTCTTAAAACCAGAATCGTCCACTTTGTTGTACCAGCGTGCAAGCGAGAGTCTTGCTGCATCTTTGATGGTATTCTTGGAAAATATCATTCTTAGCGAATGTGTGAGTGAATAAGCCTCTTTTAGGTCTGGATACGTTTCAAAGAGCACCTCTGCTCTTTGTCTCTGACTTTCTGTCCATTTGTCGGCTGATTTGAAAAGCAGATATCTGCTGCGAGCAAGCAACTGCTTGTGTGTATCCCCGTTTGCAAGCACAATTGGAGTGTATGCTTCGCCCTGACATTTGGCTTCTTCCCTGGCATCCGTGTCTGCTTGAATGGCATCCCATCTATGCGCGATACGCATCTCCTGCAAGGCATCACATGCAAGTTTCTGTATATGGAAGCGGTCTATGGTACGCATTGCATTCGGGAAACAGCGTCTGGCTATAAGTCGCATGGAATTTGACATATCCATTGTTATCTCCTTAACCATCAGTCTTTTGTCCTCGTCAATGCGCATAAGCACCTCTGTGACAGCAGATGCTGCCACACCCTTTACAATCGCAATGATGGTACCTTTACCTCCACGTGAAGATCTGTTGCTTACTATAGTGTACAGCTCACCGTTGCTTGGAGCCGTTTCGTCAATGCAGATGCTTTCACCTATGTTCTCGGGAAAGACAAGCCAGTCTTCTGCATGTGAGAGTTCTGACCATTCACGATAGCCACTGAGCACTTCCTTGTACTGCTTTTCAAACGTATCCCCGTTTATGTGATAATAGCGGTCAAGCGAACGGGAGGTCGTAGGAATCGTCTCCATACACTCCTTTTAAAAAAGCCGCAAACTCCTTGGAGTAGCGGGTTCCTTCTGCCTTTAGGTCATAAGAGTCGGAGAAGTATCGGTTATTCTGCTTGTCATACCATTTGCGTCTTCTGACTATCAAGTCAACACCTTTGTCGCGGATTGGGAAGTCACGTATAGTTACAGCCTCACAGAAACCTTTGGATTCAATCTCTGGGTTCTCTTTATATTCATCCTTAATCGATTCATCAAGATAGATGCGGATAAAGGATGCCTCTTCTTCTACGCGTACTACTTCAAAATTTGAAAGTATCTCTGATGGCAGAATCAACTGTGCCAATGCTAATAGTCCTTGATTGTTCATGGTGCAAAGGTACAAATTTTATAAAGAATTAAAGAATTTTCCCCCTGATTTATCGGGTGAGCCCTGATAGGGTGCTCCCTGTTGGCTAAGTGCCATAAACAAAAAGCAGTTATCTAAACTAGATAACTGCTTAATTATTCAAGTGACTCGCATGGGGCTCGAACCCATGACCCCAACATTAAAAGTGTTGTGCTCTACCAGCTGAGCTAGCGAGTCAATCTCCAACCTTCTGTACGAAAGCGAGTGCAAAGGTACGATGTTTTTTTGAATTTACCAAATATTTATCTTATTTTTTGCTATTTTTCTTTATTTTCGGAACTTTCTGCTATTGTTTTTTCCGTATCTTGTGGTTCTTTGCCAAGATAATGAGGCTTTTCTCTTGTCACATACCTTTGCCAGTAAGCGATGAGAAGAGTGGTCAGCGGCAGGGCAACGATAAGACCTAAGAAGCCCAACAGAGCGCCCCATACCGAAAGACTGAGCAACAGTATGGCTGGATTCAGTCCCATCGCTTTACCCATAATCTTAGGTGTAACCACCATATCGGTAATCACCTGAACCACGCAGAACACCAGAAATGCAAGACCGAAGACTAACCAGAAACTCTGTCCTGTGTCGGCAGCTTTCAGCATAGCGAGGAAAGCTGTAGGAATCAGGGCAAAGGTATGCAGATAGGGTACAAGGTCGAGAATACCTATCAGTATACCCAATCCGATGGCCATCGGGAAACCGATGATGGTGAAACCTATACAGAACATGATGCCCATGCAAAGCGCCACCATACCCTGACCGCGTATGTAGTTGTTGAGTTCCCTTTTCACATCGTTCATCAGCGCCTGCCAGAATGGACGGTTCTTCTTAGGGAAGATACGCACCCAGTTGGCTGTAAGTGTTTCATAATCGAGCAGGATGAAGAACATGTATAATAAGGTAATCATCGAGGCGATGATGCTCAGCAGTACGTTGGCAGTCTGTCCCACTACGGCAAACAGCTTGGGCATGGTTGACTTCATGGTATCCGAGAAATCCTTGCTTCTCAAGAACCGCTCTATCTGGTCCTGGTTGTTTTGCATCCATTCCTTGATCAATGCCGTGAGGTTATTGGTATGTGTCGTTTGATGGAGCCATTTTGTCAGCACATCACCCAGTTTGTCAAACTGGTCTATCATCGGAGGAATGATGAGCCATATCACACCACCAATGACGGCTATCATGGTCAGCATGGCGATGATGATGGACAAGGCTCTGATGCGAACATGCATTTTGTTTTCTATAAACATCACGACGGGGTAGAGCAGGTAAGCAAAGAACCATGCAATGAAGAATGGCAACAGCACACTGCTCAGATAATTAGTGACGTAGAGTATTCCTAATATCAGGATGATAATACCAGCCCAACGTACGAACTTGTCGAATGTAATTTCCTTGGCCATAGTGATATTTGAATTCTTTTACTTCCCTATTTGCGAAAGTTGAGTAAATTATAGTTTGAGATTCTCAGCTGCTTCAGCCTTCATCTCTATGTCGATACTTCTTTGGTAGCATTCCCTGCAGAGAGGTTCATATTCGTCTTTCTCTCCAAGCAGCACACGCTTGTCGTTGTGGATAAGTCGGTGGCTCACATAAGCCAATGCGCCGCACTTGACACAGATGGCGTGCACCTTTGTCACTTCGTCGGCAATGGCGCACAGGGCAGGTATGGGGCCGAAGGGAATTCCCTTGTAGTCCATGTCGAGTCCTGCCACGATGACTCGTACACCATTATTTGCCAGTTGATTACAAACCTCAACCAGTCCATCATCGAAAAACTGCGCCTCGTCGATACCCACTACGTCGATGTCGGAAGCCAACAGGAGGATGGCTCCAGAAGAATCAATAGGAGTCGACCTGATTGTATTCTTGTCGTGGCTCACTACATCTTCTTCCGAATAGCGTGTGTCGAGTGAAGGCTTGAAGATCTCAACCTTCTGCTTGGCGAACTTAGCTCGCTTCATTCTACGGATGAGTTCCTCTGTTTTTCCAGAGAACATCGACCCGCACACCACTTCAATTCTTCCGGGGCGGTGTGTCTCCCCAATTAGGTATTCTGTCATTTCGGTGACAAAATTAACAATAAGGTTTTAAAAATTGCAAAGAAAATCCTTTTTTTTTTGCTAAGAAAGATTTATTAACTACATTTGTACGCTGTATGGGCACATTATATATAGTACCGACTCCAGTAGGTAATATGGAGGACATGACAATGCGAGCCATCAGAGTTCTGAAAGAAGCTGATTTGGTGCTTGCGGAGGACACTCGTACATCGAGTGTTCTGCTGAAGCATTTCGATATCCGCAATCGCTTGATGGCGCATCATAAGTTTAATGAACATGGAACAACGGCTGCCATAGTCGACCGGTTGAAAGCAGGCGAGACCATCGCACTTATCAGCGATGCAGGTACGCCAGGTATCAGCGACCCTGGTTTCTATCTGGCCCGTGAGGCTGCTCAGGCAGGCATCACCGTGCAGACTTTACCGGGAGCCACAGCTTGCATCCCTGCTATCGTCTCGTCAGGACTGCCCTGTGACCGTTTTTGTTTCGAGGGCTTCCTGCCACAGAAGAAAGGGCGCCAGACCTATATGGAGTCACTCAAGGACGAGACTCGCACGATGATATTCTATGAGTCGCCTTACCGTGTGGTGAAGACCTTGCAGCAGTTTGCTGAGGTTTTCGGTGAAGATCGCCAGGTGAGTTGTTGTCGCGAGATTTCCAAGCTTCACGAGGAGAGTGTACGTGGCACTTTGTCGGAAGTCATCTCTCATTTCATGGAGACGGAGCCGCGTGGCGAGTTTGTCATTGTCTTGGCAGGCAAGGATCCCAAGCAACTGAAGGAGGAAATGAAAGAGCGCAAGCGCGAGGAAAAGAAAAAGCATTATAAACAAAGTGATAAAGGAGAATAATTATGAAAAAGTTATTTTTTATGGTTTGCTGCGCAGCCTTGTTGATGACAGGTTGTAAGGACGGCAAGAATGCTCCCGGACAGGCGAGTGTTCAACAGACAGACTCGCTGAACGATGTCATCGCTCAGAAAGACAGTGAAATCAATGAAATGATGGGCACGCTGAATGACATCGAAGAAGGATTCCGCTTGATTAATGAGGCAGAAAATCGTGTCGCCTTGTTGAAGAATGGCGAGGGTACAAGCAAAAAACAGAATCTCAAGGAAAACATCCAGTTTATTGCCGAGCGCATGAAGCAGAACAGAGAGCTGATTGCCAAGTTGCAGAAACAGTTGGAAAGCAGTACCTTGAAGGGTGGACAACTCAAGAAGACCATCGAGAACCTCACTGCTCAGTTGGAAGAGAAAGACAAGCAGTTGCTGGCTTTGCGTGAGGAGTTGGACAAGAAAGATATCCATATCTCAGAACTCGATGAAACTATTGGCAACTTGAATACTAATGTAAGTAATCTTTCTGCCGACAATCAGCAGAAGGCAGAGACCATCAACGCTCAAGATAAGCAACTCAATACTGCATGGTATGTTTTTGGTACCAAGAAGGAACTTAAGGGTCAGCATATCCTGGAAGGTGGCAAGGTGATGAATGGCAACTTCAATAAGAACTATTTTACCAAGGTTGATATTCGCAACACTACAGAGATCAAGCTCTATTCCAAGTCTGCCAAGTTGCTCACAGCGCATCCTGCAAGCAGCTATTCGCTTACTCATGATGCCAGCAAGCAGTATGTTTTGCGCATCACCAATCCACAGATATTCTGGAGCACCAGCAAGTATTTGGTAGTACTCGTCAAGTAATCTGGTCTATCTTTTACGCTCAAAGAAGTTTATCATGAGTGCCCGGCACTCATCTTCCAATACGCCCGAAGTGACTGTAGTTTTAGGATGCAGTGCTTCGGGCGCATATTTTGTATATCCCCTCTTCTCGTCGCCTGCTCCATAAACCACCCTGCTTATCTGTGCCCATCCTATGGCTCCGGCACACATGGTGCATGGCTCTACGGTGACATAGAGTGTACAGTCTTTCAGATATTTTCCTCCCAACATATTGGCACCAGCTGTGATGGCCTGCATCTCTGCATGGGCGGTAACATCGTGCAGCATCTCCGTCAGGTTGTGAGCTCTTGATATGATTCTTCCCTGACATACGATGACGGCTCCCACAGGTATCTCGTCCTCGTCGAATGCAGCCTGAGCCTCTGCCAGCGCTTTCCGCATAAACTCTTCGTCTTTCTTTTCTGTCTCGTTCATTGTATCTTCATTGCTTTGGTACAAAAGTACTATAAAAAAATGAGAGTGAAAAGAAAATATGGATGAAAAAGTTTGAGTTTAGAGATAAAAGTGTTATTTTTGCACAAGATAGCCGCAGGCACAAAAGGCGGTGAAGAAGTTAGGACAGCATGGCGGAACATAACGATTTGGGGAAGTGGGGCGAGGCTGAGGCTTCGCGATACTTAGAGTCGAAGGGCTATGCGATATTGGATCGTGACTGGCGTTTCGGCAAGCGCGACCTGGATATCGTAGCTCTTTCGGAGGATGCTTGCACCATGGTGGTCGTAGAGGTGAAGACTCGTGCCTCTGATGATATGAGGGCTCCCGAAGAGGCTGTTGATATACGTAAAATGCGTAATCTTGCCGTGGCAGCCAATGCTTATGTCAAGGGACATGCAGTAGCACAGGAGTTGCGTTTCGACATCATCTCTATTGTGGGCTCTCCCTCTAAGATAGAGCGCATCGACCATCTGGTTGATGCCTTCAATCCATTACTGGTCTTATAGCAGTGGGTGAACAGTCAGCTCCTTTTTGACAGGGGGCTTTCCTGTTGCTGGCAGAACTGAGTGATTTTTGAAACTTATATTTACATATTATTATAATGAATACAAAGATAATCAAGTTAGAGGAGACAGACTCTACCAATACATATTTGAAGAACTATTCTCCTTCAGATGAAGAGGAGATGGTGGTAGCTGTAGCCGACTATCAGACTGCTGGTCGCGGTCAAGGCACACATGCATGGGAGAGTGAACGCGGAAAGAACCTCCTCTTCAGTATCTTGGTGCGTCCGGTGTGGGTGCCGGTAACCCGTCAGTTTCTTTTGTCTATGGCAGGAGCCATAGCCTTGAAAGATGTTCTTGATACCTATACCGAGGGCATTACCTTGAAATGGCCCAACGACGTATACTGGTATGACAAAAAGATAAGTGGAACGCTGATAGAGACTTCGGTATGTTCGCAGGGCATCAAGCGATGCGTCTTTGGCATAGGACTCAATGTGAACCAAGAAGAGTTTGTGAGTGATGCTCCCAATCCTGTGTCGCTGCGTCAGATTTTGGGACATGATGTAGACCGCGAAGAATTGTTGCAGAAGATCTTGGAAGCCTTTGCCGGTTATTACGAACTTCTGCGTCGTGCTGACTATATGGATGTTTCCGGTATTTACCATCAGTCGCTTTATCGCCGTAAGGGTTATCATTGGTATGAGGACAAGGATGGTGAGTTCGAGGGTGCCATCGTAGAGGTAGAGGATGATGGACATCTCATTCTGCACGATAAGCAAGGCCACATCCGCTCCTATTCTTTTGGCGAAATCAAGATCAAGTTGTAAGCAGGGCAAGAGATTATTTCTGTCTACACAAAAAGAGAAAACATTATTAATTAAAATATTCAACGAATATGGCAAAATTTAAGAGAATTCTCCTGAAGTTGAGTGGAGAAAGTTTGATGGGAAGCCAGAGTTATGGCATCGACCCAGAACGATTGAGCGACTATGCACGCCAAATCAAGGAAGTACACGAGATGGGTGTACAGATTGGTATCGTGATAGGCGGAGGCAACATATTCAGAGGACTCAGCGGGAGTCAGAAGGGCTTCGACCGTGTAAAGGGCGACCAGATGGGAATGTGCGCTACTGTCATCAATTCCTTGGCTCTGAGTAGTGCCTTAGGCGCTATTGGCGTAAAGAACAAAGTGCTTACAGCCATTCGTATGGAGCCCATTGGCGAGTTCTATAGCAAGTGGAAAGCCATCGAGGCAATGGAGGCCGGCTATATCTGTATCTTCTCTGCAGGTACCGGCAGTCCATATTTCACCACAGATACTGGTTCTTCATTGCGTGGCATCGAGATCGAGGCCGACGTGATGCTCAAGGGAACCCGAGTAGACGGCATCTATACCGCCGATCCGGAGAAAGACCCAACTGCCACGAAGTTTAGTGAGATTACCTACGACGAAATCTACACAAAGGGCTTGAAGGTGATGGATCTCACCGCCACCACTATGTGCAAGGAGAACAACCTTCCTATTTATGTCTTCAATATGGATGTCGTAGGCAACCTTAAGAAGGTCATGGAAGGCGAGGAGATTGGTACTCTCGTTCATAATTAGTCCTGCTCGTAAAGCATACTTGCTCTCTTAGGATGAGAGAATAGGAGTTGGGAATTGGTTTCTTTCTTGCCGATTTGAGAGCATTAAATATAAAAAGGGCTTGTTTCGTAATGAAACAAGCCCTTTGTTATGATGATATGTTTTTATTTTTTCTTCTTTAAGAACAGGAAGAGTGATGTCAGGACATACACCAGGATGATAAGCCACCATGCCTGCAGGAATCCAATAGCCCCTTCGCTGACAATGGCTAATGCCAATACGATAACGGTGAAGGCGATGAAAACATATTTCACCTCATTGCCCTTGAATGACCATTGTTTGAACTTAAGGGCAAACAATGGCAACTCACATACCAACAGGTAGCTGGTGATAAGGATGAGTGCCAAGATGATGAATACCGACCAACTGTGGACGGTGAGCCATTCTGGATTGAAGACAATCAGCGAGCCCCAGAAGAGAGCGTTGGCAGGAGTAGGCACACCAATAAAAGAGGTTGACTGTCTTTCGTCAAGATTGAATTTCGCCAGTCTCAGTGCCGAGAATGCCGCGATGATAAAGGCTGCATAAGGCAACACAGGTCGCAAACTCTCTAAGAAGGATGGGTATTCCATCACATACAGTTGCGAAAATACGATAGTGGCAGGAGCCACACCGAATGTCACGTCGTCAGCCAAAGAGTCGAGCTCCTTGCCGATAGGCGATGATACATGCAGCAGTCGGGCGCTCATGCCGTCGAAGAAATCGAACATGGCACCAATGATAATCCACAATAAAGCCAGCTTTGGTGAACCGCCAAAGGCAAACGATGTCGCGATGCAGCCCGAAATCAGGTTGCAGCAAGTTATCGTGTTTGGAATATGTTTCTTAATACTCATTTATTTCAGTTTTGCGATGATTGTCTGATCACCAGTAGTTGATTGTCCCATCTTTACGCATACCTCAGAGCCCAAAGGCAAGTATACATCCACACGTGAGCCCAACTTGATGAATCCCAGGTGCTCATCAATATAGCACTCCTCGCCCTCCTTGGCATAGGTTACGATACGGCGTGCTACGGCACCAGCAATCTGTCGGCACAACACATCCACCCCCTTGGGTGTGGTAATCATTGTGTCGGCATGCTCGTTCTCCTCGCTTGCCTTTGGCAACCAGGCTTTGTGGTAGTTGCCGTCTACGTGCTTCACGAATTTCACCTTTCCGTCAACGGGGAACCAGTTGGCGTGTACGTTCCAAAGACTCATGAAGATAGAAATCATCAGTCGGCGGTCGTTGAAGTAGGGCGCATTGTCCACCTCTTCAATAACCACGATCTTGCCATCTGCCGGTGCCACCACCAAGTTGTCGGTGTCTTCAATATTCAAGTATCTTATTGGACATCTGTAGAAGTTGAGTACGATACCATATACCGTACCAAAGACTACTACGAAAATCCAGAAAGGAATCTTGTTGTCAATGGTGCTCCATAAGATTGCGGCGATTGCTACTATTGCTATCATCCCATACACGAGTTGGTCTGTACCTTCACGGTGTAATCTAATTTTCTTTAGTTTCTTTATTCTTTGTCCCATAAGGTAGGATTGAGTTTTTAATGCTGCAAAGGTACACCATTTTTGTCGTTTTTGCAAATTTTTCTCCTTTTTCTTTTGGTTATGTCAACTTTTACCCGTAACTTTGAACTCAAATTTTGAGTTTTACGCATAAAAATGGAAGATTTCATTCATTTACATGTTCATACCCAGTATTCCATTCTCGATGGTCAGTCCAGGATTCCCCGTCTTGTGGACAAGGCTATTGCTGATGGCATGAAGGGTATGGCCATTACCGACCATGGTGTGATGTTCGGCATCAAGGAGCTTTGCGACTATTGCGCCAAGGTGAACAAAGGCAGAAAGAAAGAGGGATTGGAACCTTTCAAGCCCATCATAGGCTGTGAGATGTATGTAGCCCATCGCCGCAAGGAAGACCGTGAGAAGGATAAAGGCGATATGAGTGGTTATCACCTCATCGTGCTGGCAAAGAATTATAATGGATATAAGAACCTCATCAAGCTGGTGAGCAACTCGTGGGTGGACGGATATTATATGCGTCCACGTACCGACCGTGCTGATTTGGAAAAGTATCATGAAGACCTCATTGTCTGTTCTGCCTGTATCGCAGGAGAAGTGCCACGCAAAATACTGAACGGCGATATCGAAGGAGCCCGTGAGGCATGCGAGTGGTATCATCGTGTCTTTGGCGATGATTATTATCTGGAGTTGCAGCGCCACGAGGTGACCGACCCTTCTGTCCTTGCCAACCGCGAGGCCTTCCCCATGCAGCAACGGGCCAACAAGGTTCTTATAGAGATGTCAAAGGAGTATGGCATCAAGTTGGTTTGTACCAACGACTGCCACTTCGAGGACAAGGAGACAGCAGAGGCTCACGACCATCTGCTCTGTCTGGCAACGGGCAAGGACCTTGATGATCCTAACCGTATGCGCTACTCCAAGCAGGAGTGGTTCAAGACCCGTGAGGAGATGAACGCCATCTTCTCTGATGTTCCCGAGGCACTTTCCAATACCTTGGAGGTGCTCGACAAGGTGGAGGTCTATAGCATCGACCATGGCCCCATTATGCCTTTCTTCCCCATTCCGGAGAGCTTCGGTACCGAGGAGCAGTTGCGTGAGCGAGTTTCCGAGGAGGAACTCTATCATGAGTTCACCACCGATGAGAATGGGCAGAATCCACTCTCGCCCGAGGAAGGACAGAAAGTAATCGACCGTCTGGGAGGCTACGACAAAATATACCGCATCAAGTTTGAGGCAGAGTACCTGCGCTACCTTGCTTACGAGGGAGCCAAGAAACTCTATGGCGACCCGCTTCCTGCCAATGTCGACGAGCATGTCAACTTCGAGCTTCATGTGATGAAGACCATGGGTTTCCCTGGCTACTTCCTCATCGTGTCCGACTTTATCAGGGCTGCCCGCGAGGAGTTGGGTGTCATGGTAGGTCCAGGCCGTGGTTCGGCGGCAGGTTCTGTCGTGGCTTATTGCTTGGGCATTACCAAAATTGACCCTTTGAAATATGACTTGCTGTTTGAGCGTTTCTTGAATCCAGACCGTGTCAACCTGCCTGATATTGATACCGACTTCGATGACGATGGTCGAGGCAAGGTGCTGCGATGGGTGATGGATAAGTATGGACACGAGAATTGTGCCCATATCATTACCTATGGCAGTATGGCCACCAAGAACTCCATCAAGGATGTGGCGCGTGTAGAGAAACTGCCACTCGACAGGGCGAATGCCCTTTGTAAGGCGATTCCTGACCGACTGCCTGATGGAGCGAAGATGAATCTGACCAATGCCATCAAGTACACCCCCGAACTGCAACAGGCAGAATTCTCTTCTGATATACGCGAGAGCAACACCATCAAATATGCCAAGATGCTCGAGGGCACCGTGCGAGGAACAGGTATTCATGCCTGTGGCTTCATTATTTGTCGTGACCCTATCAGCAACTGGGTACCGGTATCTACTGCCGACGACCCAGACTTCCCTGGTCTGAAGACAGCTGTGACCCAGTATGATGGCCATGTCATCGAGACCACGGGACTTATCAAGATGGACTTCCTTGGTCTTAAGACCCTGTCAGAGATGAAGGAGGCTTGCAAGGTTATCAAGCAGACCACTGGTGATGTCATCGATCTTGATACGTTGCCCATCGATGATGAACTGACCTATCAGCTTTATCAGCGGGGACAGACCATCGGAACCTTCCAGTTTGAGTCGCCCGGTATGCAGAAGTATCTCCGTGAGCTGAAGCCTACCGTCTTCGAGGATCTCATCGCCATGAATGCTCTCTACCGTCCGGGTCCTATGGACTATATCCCCTCGTTCATTGCCCGTAAGAACGGAAAGGAACCTATCGAGTACGATATCCCCTGCATGGAGAAATACCTCAAGGACACGTATGGCATTACTGTATATCAGGAGCAGGTGATGCTTCTCTCACGCCAGTTGGCAAACTTCACCCGAGGTGAGAGTGATGCCCTTCGTAAGGCGATGGGTAAGAAGAAGAAGGACATTGTAGACGCGATGAAACCTAAGTTCATCAAGCAGGGACAGGAGAACGGCCACGACCCTAAGGTGCTCGAGAAGATATGGGGCGACTGGGAAAAGTTCGCCTCCTATGCCTTCAACAAGTCGCATGCCACCTGCTATTCATGGGTAGCTTATCAGACAGCCTATCTCAAGGCACATTATCCTGCCGAATACATGGCTGCGCTGATGACCCGCCGCTTCTCTCAGATTACCGAGATTACCAAACTCATGGAGGAGTGCCAGTCGATGAATATCAAGACCCTGGGACCTGATGTCAATGAGAGTTATCGTGCATTCGGTGTGAACGAGCATGGCGAGATACGTTTTGGCCTTTCTGCCATCAAGGGTATGGGAACTCCTGCAGCCGATGCCATTGTGGCAGAACGCGAGAAGAACGGACCTTACAAAGATATCTTTGATTTTGCCCAGCGTGTCGACTTCAGCAATGTCAATCGAAAGGCATTCGAAAGCCTGGCGCTGAGTGGTGGCTTCGACAGTTTCGGAATACCCCGCGAGAACTTCTTTGGTGTCAATAACAAGAACGAGATGTTCCTCGACACCTTGGTAAGATATGGTCAGCTTTATCAGCGCGAGCAGCACGAGGCTGTCACCTCTCTCTTTGGAGGACTCGACGCCATAGAGATAGCCACACCTCCCATTCCTCATGCCGAAGGATGGAGCACCATCGAACGACTGAACAAGGAGCGCGACTTGGTGGGTATTTATCTCTCGGCTCATCCTTTGGACGACTATAGTGTGGTGCTGAACTCTATGTGCAACACCCATTGCGCTGAGTTAGGCGACAAGCCCTCGCTTGCCAAGAAAGAGAATATAGTCTTTGGCGGCATCATCACCGGAGTGAAGTCGAAATTCACCAAGAAGGGAAATCCCTGCGGCTTCGTCACGATAGAAGATTTCGAAGGCTCCGGCGAGTTGGCTCTCTTTGGTGAGGACTGGGGACAGTGGAAGGGTATGTTCACCGAGGGCTGTACCGTCTTTGTTACAGCGAAGTGTCAGTCACGTTATGGCAACGACCAGTATCTCGACTTCAAGGTTTCGAGTGTGGAGTATCTACAGACGGTAAAGGAGAAAAAGTTGGACAAACTCACCATCACGATAGATAGTGATATCATCAACGATACGTTGGTGAGCGACTTGAGCACACTCCTTGCCCGCGACAATGAGGAAAGTCGTACCCAGCTCTTCCTCCGCATACACGAAGTGGAGAGCAACGACTACATCCTTATGAGGGCCCAAGACAAGACGGTGAATGTAGACAAGAACCTCATCCAGTTCATCGAGGACAATCCCAAAATGTCGTATAGCATTAACTGATGTCTCGAAAAGTCATAGCCTTTTGGGTGTTGTCTCAACTGCTGTACGGGTTATGAACTTTGGCATATTATTTGCAGTAATTATATGAACAACTGATGTTTCGCAAATGGGGAAGTTATAGTAGTTGGAGAAGTTAAAGCCATATGCTGTATGGTAAAGTATTCAACCCAAAAGGCTGTTGGCTATAACTTCTAATGAACGAAGGGAGTGATAACTTCTTTAACTTCTATATGACTTCTGAACTTGCGAAAGTTGAGTGAACAATACAAACAATTAAAAATAAGAAAAAATGGAAGTTACAATTACAACCGAGAATTTCGAGAGTTATAAGAATGGTTCGCTGCCTTTGGTAGTTGACCTTTGGGCAACATGGTGCGGTCCTTGCCGTATGTTGGCACCCATCGTGTCTGAGCTTGCTTCAGAGTATGATGGCAAGATAGTAGTAGGTAAATGTGATGTGGAAGAGAACGAGGATATCGCCATGGAGTTTGGTGTTCGTAATATCCCTACCCTTCTCTTCTTCAAGGATGGTAAGCTCGTTGACAAGTTTGTTGGTTCTGCTAAAAAGCCAGCCCTCGTCGAGAAGTTCCAGGCACTCCTCTAATCCCCAATCGCTTCATAAAAAAGCATGGCTTTCCGCCATGCTTTTTTTTTGACTATGATAGAAATAGTGCTAAAATCTCCTCTCACATTCCCATTAACGATAGATGAATAACGAATGCGATAGTTGAGTTATCACCCTTGAATTCCAATAAAACTTTCACTTCATACTGAGAGAAATCTTGCTCTTATACTATAAAACTCTTTTTTTTAGCCTATGAAAGTTCCGTTCAAAGCCTTTGAATGTCCGTTCAGAGCCTTTGAATGTCCGTTCAGAGCTTTTGAATGTGCGTTCAAAGCCTTTGAACGGAGAATGTATAGTGGTTCAACGAAATTTTCGCTGTGGTTTAACGATTTTAGTTGACCACTCTAAGTGTTATTGATAATATGAGTTGACTCAGTTATTGCTTATTTATAATTCACGTTGACTTACTTATATTTTAGTTATACTTATAGTTAATTACTTATGTCACTCGTAGCAAGTATAAGGCTATGGGTGCTGGAGAAAGTCAGAAGAACAGAATGTGAGGAATACATCATCCTTGAGATGTTGCAAAATGAAAAAACGCATATATAATATAATGTACGCGTGCGAACGTGAGCATAAATATTATATATGCGATTGGTTTTCCTGCTTTTGTGCAGGGTTAGAAGGAGATGGTGCGGGAGCCGTCTGCTTCTGTGGTGATGTGAACTTTGGTGACATCTTCTGGTAGAAGGGACTCTATGAGTTCTGGCCACTCTAAAAAGCAGAGGTTGCCACCATAGAAGTAGTCTTCGTAGCCCATGTCGTACACTTCGTCTATCTTCTTGATGCGGTAGAAGTCGAAGTGGTATATGGGGTCGCCATTGCCTGAAGTGTATTCGTTGACGAGTGCAAAGGTGGGGGAGGTGATGACGTCTTCTACTCCTAATTCTTCACACAATGCCTTGATGAAGGTAGTTTTGCCAGCTCCCATCTTGCCGTAAAAGGCGAAGACTTTGCTGTCACCCATGTTCGAGATGAACGCCTTTGCTGCGTTATGTATGTTCTCTAATGAGTTGATTTTTATTTCCATATTGCTATATTTTTTATTAAGTTGTGCCCTTTGGACTATGTCTTGTTGGGCTTTGTGTTATTTGTTCTGTTCTTGAGTTTTCTCCTTGACCGATGGTCATGAAACCTTCTGTCATCTATCGCTTTCGGGGTGAGAGGGTGATCATAGGGATGAGCATCTCTTCCATGGAGATGCCTCCATGCTGGAAGGTGTCCTTATAGTAGGAAACGTAATAGTTGTAATTGTTCGGATAGGCGAAGAAGGAATCGCCATAGGCAAACACATACGAGGTGCTGATGTTGGGCGCAGGAAGCAGTGCCTTGTGTGGGTCTTTGATGACAAATACGTCCTTGGCACTATAGGCAAGGTTCTTGCCTAACTTGTAGCGCAGGTTTGTGTTGGTGTTGCGGTCGCCTACGATCTTCAGAGGCTTGGTGGCTCTTATGCTGCCATGGTCGGTGGTGATAATGACTTTATAATTGCTTTGCGACAGGAGTTTGAAGAGTTCGGACAACACAGAGTGGTGAAGCCAGCTCTGAGTAATGCTGCGATAGGCAGACTCGTTGTTGGCTAACTCGCGGACCATCTTCGACTCGGTGCGGGCATGGGAGAGCATGTCTATGAAGTTGATGACTACCACATTCAGGTCGTAGTTTTTCAGCTCATTATACTTGTCAAGAAATTTGTCGGCTCCCATGGAGTCGTTGATCTTATGATAGCTGAAGGTGTTGTGACGACGATATCGGTCGAACTGAGTCTGTATGAGGGGTGCCTCGTTGAGGTTCTTGCCTTCTTCCTCTTCCTCGTCTACCCACAGGTCTGGAAACATCTGGGCTATCTTGTCTGGCATCAGTCCACTGAAGATGGCATTGCGTGCATACTGGGTGGCAGTGGGGAGAATGCTCATATACATATCTTCCTCGATGTCGAAGAGGTCACCGATGTCATGTGCCAACACTTTCCACTGGTCGTAGCGGAAATTGTCGATAACGATGAGGAAAACTTTCTCGCCCTGGTTGAGGTGAGGGAATATCTTGGTCTTGAAGACATCGGGGCTCATGCAGGGGCGTTCCTCGTTCTGGCTGAGGGATGCGAGCTGCTGCATCCAGTCGAGATAGTTCTTGGAAACATACTTGGCAAAGCCTAAGTTGGCCTCTTCTTTCTGCATCTGCAGCATCTCGGTCATCGGGCTGTTCGTGCTGCTGAGTTCCAGTTCCCACTTCACGAGTCGACGGTAGATATCCATCCAGTCTTTCCAGGTGCGGCTGTCCATGATCTGCATTGCCAACTGCTGGTACTCTTGCTGGTAGCTGCTTTGGGTTACCTCGCTGACAATCTCGCGCTGATGGATGTTCTTCTTGAGCGACAGGAGAATCTGGTTGGGGTTGACGGGCTTGATGAGATAGTCGGCTATCTTGGAGCCGATGGCCTGGTTCATGATGTCTTCTTCCTCGCTCTTGGTACACATTACCACAGGTGTGGCAGGTTGTATGTCCTTGATTTGCTGCAGTGTCTCCAGACCGCTGAGTCCTGGCATCATCTCGTCGAGCAAGATGAGGTCGAAGGTCTGCTGGCGGCACTGCTCGATGGCGTCGGCTCCGTTGCTTACTGTGACAACTTGGTAACCTTTTTTCTCGAGGAAGATGATGTGGGCCTTGAGAAGTTCCACCTCATCATCTACCCATAATAATAGTCCGTTGTTCATATTTCTAAAATCCTTCTAATTCAAAATATTCGTCTTCCAGATCATAGGAGTCTTCTTTTTTCTCCTTGTTGTCTTTCTGATTTTTCTTTTCTTCTGTCTTGTTGTCTTTAGCCTTGGGGGCTGCTGTGTTCTTATTGGCTACCTTTGACGGGGCAGTCTTGTCTGTCTTTGCAGGCTTGCCAGTCTTTGCAGGTTGGCTTGTCTTTGCAGGCTGATTCGTCTTTGCTGTATTGACAGGTTGGGGTTCCTCCTGGATGACAGTAGTGCCTGAAGCAGGCTGGGCAGGCTGCGCTTCCTCCTTGATGACAATGCTGCCTGAAGCAGGCTGGGCAGGCTGCGTTTCCTCCTTGATGATGGTTGTGCCCTGAGCATTCTGTTGTTGCTGAGGCTCTTCGGGTATAGTCATCGTATTATCGGAAGGTGCCTGGTTGTCAGTCTTCTCCTCTGTAACGACGATGGTTGTCGAGGTGTTCTGCTTTTCCAGTTCTGGGTTCTCATCGGTTTCCTTTTCGTCAGAGGATGCTGAGGGCTCTTCCTTTTCGGTGATGATCTCTGCCGGCTCGTCAAGCAAGTCTGTCTGGATAGGCTTCACTGGGGCGAAGTGCTTCAGATAGAACTTGTCGTAGTCGCTATAGGCATACTGGGTGCCCAACAGCGAGAGGTTCTCTTGGCTGATGAGATAGGTGCGCGACTTACTCAGAAGGCGCACAATTTGTGTCTGATGCAGTACGTCGTGGGCATAGAGGCGTGCCTCGTCGTAGTTACGGAAACCTGTGATCTGCATGAGATGGATGCCGTCGCGTTCTTCGATGTTGATATCAAAGTTGCGGACAAGATAGGTTGTGAAGTTGAACTTCGCCATCTCGAAGAGCAGTTGGTTCTCGTTGACAGAGTCGGGTTGATAGGCAAAGAGGAACACGAAGTCGGTCTGTCGCTCTGGGCTGAAGGCCTTCTGTGCAGTCTGCTCGTTCTCATTGAGTACGGTGCTGCGTCGCTCCCATACGTTCTCCAGGTCGAACTTGCCGCCATGGAGACGTTTCCCGGCATTGACTCCATTGACTATCATACCAGCCATCTCGCTGAGTCTGCCCTCAGGATATTTCTCGACCAGGGCTTTCATATCTGCCACGCATCCTTGTGCATCGCCCTGGTTCAACTTGCTCAGAGCGCTGATAAAGATAAACTTGTCACGGTTGGCACCCATGGGGAAACGGGTGGATGATATTTCAGAGTTGGACAGTACCGTCTGGTATTTCCCCAGTTTGAAAGCCTCGTAGGACGCAGCATAGAGCGAGTCTTCTATGTGGACACCAAACTTGGCATTGTCGGCATAGTAGGGGTCGGTAAGAAGTGTGGTCCACTTACTCTCTGGGTATTCCTGCTTGAGTCGCTCTACATAGGTGTTGGCTGTAGAAGGCATGTGCTTGCGTGAGTAGAGCAGATAGAGATGATAGAGCACATCGTCCATGTGTTCATAATCCTTGAAATGTTCCTCAATGCGTCGCAGGGCTTTCTCGCTCAGTGGCAGGTTGTCGAGCTTGTCCTTGAAGATGACTCCAGAGTGATACAGACCATCGGTGAGCAAGGCGTTGCTTGCCTGCAACTGTTCAGCGGTGAAGGGGATTTGTGCCAGATAGTATTCGCGTTTGTGAGGATCGTTCTGGGCACTGTCGGCTATCTGCTTGATGGAGTCTTCCTGTATGGATGCCTGCGCCAAGGAGTCGCGCATCTCGTCGGTCATCTCCTCTGCTCCCTGAGCTGAGGCTACAACGGTCTTGTTGATACGCTGCCAGTTGTCTACATTCTCGCGCTTGCCCCACTGACGCTGGAAGGATGTCTTACCCTGACTTACAGCTATGGGGTTGTAGAAATACCAGGCACTGTTGGCCTTCGATGCTGCAGGCGATGATGTTTGTGACGGACGGTTGTTGGCAGAGGTATTGCCCATTCCTCCATTCTGAGCCAACTGGCGCTGGGCATTCTCTTCGGCCTGCTGGTTGCGTTCTTCTTTTTCCTTCTTCTTCAGAAGGGTTATCACTCGGTCGATGGCGGCATTGCGGTCGGACTCACTCATGGTGGCAAGTTGCTGGAGAGAATCCTGCAAGTGGACAGCCTCTGTATAGGGTACGAGTTCGTCGAGTACTTTGGAACGCTCGGACAGTTGTTTGTAGTCCTTGCGGTCTTTGTCCAACAGGCCGATGGCCTCACCATAACAGCGGCGTGCATCTGAATAGAGCTCCTTGACCCAATATAGGTCGCCCAAGTGGAGGAGCAGTACACCTTTCTCTATACCATTGCGTGTTGACTTTGTGTTGCCTTTCTCGTAAGAGGAGATAGCATTGAGGGTGTCACGTTTCAGCAGGTAGATATTACCCATGGCGTAATAGAGTTGGTCGAGATACTCCTTATTCTTATCGGAGGCAGCCATTCGGCGCAGACGGGAAAGAACCTGCTTGGTATTGGTGGATGCCATCACCTCGCTCATAGAGATGCGGGCATTGAACTCTAACTCGTAGGGTGGGTTGAGGCGTATCACGTGCTTGAAGGCCTTGTAGGCCTCGGTCTTACGACCCAATGCAGCCTGCAGCTGGCCCATGAGATACCACTCGCGGGCTTTCTGTTTGCGGCGCATCTCATGCTTGATGACTTTGCGCAGGTAGGGGATGGCCTTGTCGAACTGCTGGGTGTGGATGTAATAATCCGTATAGGTGTAGTCCCATTCTTTCTGGGCACGCCAGTGGATGGAGTCGCGCTGCATATTGCGGATGATGTCTTCGGCATCGTACATCCAGTTCTGTTCGATATAGCATTTAGCCAACCATGCCTTTGCACGGCCGTAGATGGCAGGCTGGGTCTCGAAGAGCCGGCTCATATAGGCAAAGGTGGAAGCGGCATTCTCGAAGTCGCCTTGATAGAACTGCGAACGGCCCATCAGCATCCAAGCCTTCCAGATGAAGGGATTGTACTCTCTGCGGTTGAGCCACTCGATGTCCTTGGCTGTCTTTCGGCGACTCTTGTTCCATTCGGGGCGCTGCTTGATGCTGTGGCGCTGGATGGCTTTCTGACATTTCTCGATGGCACGGTCGTAGTTGCCCTTGCCCAATTCGCGGCTGTTCTTGTTGCCTACGGTATAAAGGGGGATGATTTCGGTATAGTTGTCCTTGTTGCCCTGCTCTTTCTCGAGCGAGGCATCGATATAAGCCAAGGTGCCATTATAGTATATATTGTACTTGGAGTGGAAGGCATGCAGCCATCTGTTGCGCGCAGTATTTTTCTGCGTAGAACAACCTGTCACGGCGATGAGGGCTATGACGAGGATGAGGATAATATGAAGGGCAGAATGCTGTTTCACGTTGATGGCTTTTGTTTCTTATAAATGTTTTTTATTTCTTATAAAACTGAGATATGCCTGCTTTTATTGTCTTGCAGAGGGCAAAAGTGAGGATACTTACAAAGATGATGGTGGCTCCTGAGGGAACATTGAACTGATAGCTGACGAGGAGCCCGATGAGGCAGTCGAACCAGCCCACGATGATGCTGTAGAGGATAAGCCGCCTGTAACTGTAGGTGAAGATACTGGCCGTCATCTGTGGAATGGTAAGCAGACTGATGGCAAGGACTATACCCACCATCTTGAGGGTGGCGACGATAGTCATGGCGATGAGTGCCATCATCATATATTCTATCAGGGCGACGGGAAGATGCTGCGAAAGAGAAAAGGTGCGGTCGAATGCCACACTTTGGATGGGTCGTAGAAAAAGAGTAAAGAGTATGCAGACAAATGCCGTGAGAATGCCCAACAGCCAGAGATCGCCTGTGCCGATGGTGAGAATGCTGCCGAAGAGAAAAGATGGCAGGTCGGGCATGAAACCTGGAGTAAGGAAACAGCAGATGATGCCCACACTCATGCCCAGAGTCCAGAACATGGCAATGGCGGAGTCCTGACGTATGTCCTTGCGTGAGGAAGTCCATTGTACGCCGAAAGCGCTGAGTATGGCAAATATCATTGCAGACAGGATGGGGTTGATGCCGGCAAACACTCCTATGCCTATGCCTCCAAACGAGGCATGGGTGATACCGCCACTGATAAAGACAAGGCGGCGGGTTACGATGTAGGTTCCTATGAAACCGCAAAGGATGCTTGCCAGGAAAGCTCCTGCAAGGGCGTTCTGGAAAAATGTATATTCGAGTATGTTCATGAGGCTACGTGGCTTTCCTGTATAAATGCTATGACTTCGTCCTTCAGCGTGTCGGGAAGGTTGATGCCCCGGAGAATGAGGCTTCTGTTCCAGGCTGCCACTTCCTCGGGATGCATGGTATAGAGGACTTCGGAGAATTCTTCTACTTCCTGGGGTGTATAGTCATGGGACTCGCGACCTCGAAAACGGTCCAACTCCTCATCGTCGAAATATTCGATTTCTTTGACCGATGCTTCCATCAGGCATTCTTGCTCGCATTTGGCATTATCGCCATTGCAGGTGTTGCAGGAAACTCCTTCCTGAATAGGTGATTCGGGACCATTGCGATGGCTCAAGATGCCTAATAGAGCAGAGATGATGCCCAAGGCCACGAGGGATATGATGAGATATAGCATGGGATGTACGGATAGATTCTTACTGTTTGTGGGAAGACAAGGGAATTATGCCTTCTCGGTGATAATGAAACCTACAGAGCGGAGATCTTCCCAGAAGTGGGGATATGACTTGGTGACGACCTCGGGATGATTGATCTGCAACTGTGGAAACTTGAATGCCAGAGGTGCGAAGGCCATTGCCATGCGATGGTCTTCATAGGTGTCGATAGGCTCAAGGGTAGGCTCGCAGGTCTCGCCTTCCCAGATGAGGGTGTTGTCATTCTCGTCGCGAATGACATAACCCACTTTTCTGAGCTCTCGCTTCAATGCCTCTATACGGTCGGTCTCCTTGATCTTCAATGTGGCAAGACCGGTGAAACGGAAGTGTACTCCCATCGCACAACAGGCTACTACGATGGTTTGTGCCAGGTCTGGAGAACCCGTGAAATCGTAGTCAAGGCGTGGTAATGTACAGCGGTGGGCCTTCAGCTTGAGTGGGGCTATACGGTCGCGTAACTCAAAATCGCTCTTCACTCCCAACAGGCTGAAGATGTATTTCACCACAGAGTCGCCCTGCTTGGTGCAGTCTGACAGACCATCCAACTGCAGTTCTGAGTCACGATTGGCATTGAGGGCCATGATCTCGTACCAGTAGGACGATGCACTCCAGTCACTCTCTATAGTGTAGTCTTCTATTTTGGCATAGGGTTGGGGTGCTATGGTAATGGTGTCGATATCAGTCCATTTGGCATCGGCACCAAACTGACGCATGGTCCACAGGGTGAGGTCTATATAAGGACGGGAGGCTATCTCGCCTGTGAGTTTCAGCTCGAGACCTTTTTGCAACACCGGACCTATCATCAGCAGGGCAGAGATATACTGCGAGCTGATACTGCCTACTACCTCTATCTGGCCACCCTCGAGAGGTTTGCCTTCGATGCGGAGTGGGGGAAAGCCTTCTTTCTCTACATATTCGATGTCGGCTCCCAAACGGCGGAGGGCATCTACAAGAATGGCTATAGGACGGTTCTTCATGCGCTCGGTTCCCGTGATGGTATGCGAGCCTGGTGTGCTTGCCAGATAGGCGGTCATAAAACGCATGGCGGTGCCTGCTGCCTTGATGTTGATGGTTTCGGGCATGTCACGAAGTGCGGCTACTATTACTTCTGTATCATCGCAGTCGCTCAGATGGCTAAGAGAAAAGGTGCAGCCTGCCATAGCATGGATGACAAGGGCGCGGTTGCAGATACTCTTGGAGGCTGGCAACTGGATAGTACTGTTGATCTGTTGGGGTGCTTGAATGATATATGTCATGTTATGTTTTGTTTTCTGTGTTATTTGACGATGATTACTGGTAAGTCGAGAGGCTCATCGGTAGCTGTCTCTGTGGAGCGAGTGTTAGGACGCTCTTTTTTGGGGCCAGGAATGAGGGGACTGTAGTAGAGTACCTGGCGTATGCGCTCACGCTGTTGGGCTGTGAACTGATAGTTCAGGCTCATGGAATAGTCCATCAGGTTGATGGAACTCCAAGTATCGCCTGTGTCGTTTTGACGAGAAATCATATCAGACAGGAGGACGATGACATCTTTACCTGCCGACTCGGCTTCTTGTCGTTTGTTTTCTATATATTGGGAAAGCCACGTGTTGTAGGCTGGTCGGTTATAACTCTTTGTGTCGGTGCAATAATCGGTATCGGCATACGACTCGATGGGTTTGTTGTCTTTTTCAGCAAAGACATGATGCAGACCAAGATAATGTCCTAACTCGTGGGCAAGTGTGGCATTGGCATCGTAGATGAGATTTTCGGTGTTCTCAGATTCAGAAGTTATGCCTTTGTATCGGTTGCTCTCAAAGTAGATGTACTTACTGTTGATGCAGAGGCAGTGAGCGTATTTCAGATTGCTCTTGGACAGTTTGGTACGCTTGGTGTTATTGAGACCTTCTATCTGGGGATAGCCTGCTCCCTGATAGGGCATCACGCTGATGCCTAAAGTGATAGAAGATCCGTCTTTTGTCTGGTCGAAGGGGTATACCATCACGTTGATGTATTCGTTGGGGTCCCATACATATTTGGTGTATCGGCGTGAGTTGTCGCCCATGAACTTTTCGCAGTCAATGGGGTAGGTGCCAGTCCATTTGATATATTCAACTCCTGGTTGTGCTAAGGTTTGATTTTGCTCGTTCTTCTCGGCAAGGACAAAACGGATGTGGATATTCTCGCTGTTGTCGTATTCCTGATATGTATAGACGTTGCCTTGATAGAGCTCATTGACATGGGCAACGAGTTCTTTGATTCTGGTATAGTCTACATACTGTTTCCTGTCCTGACTGTCTTGATAGAGGACGTGGAATATCACGGGTATCTGGTATTCATAGTCGTCGCTTGTTATCTCATCGTTGTCGCGGTCTTGCTCTATATCAGCATAGAATTCTTCTGTGCTGCTGTTACAGCAAGTGAGGGTGGCGCCTATGATGCATAACAGGATGCTATATATATAATGTTTCATGCGTGCGTACTTATTTATTATAATGTTGCAAAATTACAAAAAATATCGTAGATTCATACATAAAAGAGGATATATTTTTCTAAAAACAGTAAGGGCGTATCCTGCTTGATGCAGAGAAGTGCAGGCTCTGCAGTATAATATATGGCTGGGGACTTACTCGTTTATCATTTCTGTTTTGTCTATGCCGCTTGTAATCTTCCTGCTTGATTTTTGCTGGAGGATTAATTGATGTTTACAAAATGTTAGTAAATAGAGGGTGTAAAGAAGAATGTGCGGAGTGGTAATTGACAAAGTGTAAGTAAAACGTGGAAAAACTTTTGAATTCTTACTTTGTGTGCGTTACAAATTGCAAAATAAAATAGCCTCAAAAAATATGATAAAATTGCGTTAAGGAAAAATACAACTTACTCAAATTATTACTATCTTTGCATCAGAAAAAAGATATAAACCTTTAAAACGTAGTAACAATGAAACGAATTATATTTTTGTCAGTTATGATGCTCGTGACCATCGCAAGTTTTGGTCGTAAGCACGTGGAAAATGCAACAGTAGTTGCTGACACCATTTTTTATGCTGAGAATATGAGTAATGTGGCAAATGCTGATCAGGCTGCTTATTATCGTATTTTGATGACAACAGGAAGTGGTATCACCAAGAAAAATGTCTTCCAGGACTTTTATATGAATGGAAACCTCAGAGCCGAGGGCGGATATAGCTTCGTCGACTTGGGTGATGACCATAACACCGTTTTCAACGGAGAAGTTACTTCTTACTACAAGAATGGTAAGGAAAAGTGGCACGGAAAGTATGTCAATGGCAAACGTGAGGGTTACTTTACATTGCAGCTTCGCGATGGTGGTGTAGCCGTGGTACAGTTTAAGGGAGGTAAGTCAGTACATGACTTCTTTACAGTAACTTACCAGAACGGTAACATGGAAAAGAAACCTCTTTCTGAAATCAAGGGTTTGTTGTAAAGATGTGTCAAATAGAATCTCTCTTATATAAATTATAATTTTATGTTGATATGACCTATATGAGGGCTATCCTCCGTGAGGAAGGTAGCCCTCTCTTTTTTTGTGGTCTTGTCTCAAGAAGAAATTCTACTTGTGGCGATTGGCCCGCTGCTGGCGATACTTAGCTTTCTGTCGTGCAGATCCGCTGCCGTGGGCGCCAGTGATATATTTCTTTTTCTTGGCCTTGGTCTTTACCTTGCCGTCGTCCTCCTTCTTGGGGCCTCCTCCGGCTTTGAATACCATGCCACCCATGATAATATCATCAATATCATTCATATTCTTTTGTCTTTAAATGGTGTTGATGTTGTTTTTAAAAAATCTTTTCTTCTCTCAGTAGTTACAGACTCCCACCACTGATTAGTGGTGGAAGAGTCGTACGTGGGTGAATGCCATGGCTATGCCATACTTGTCGCAGGTCTCGATAACATTATCATCTCGGATACTGCCACCAGCCTGGGCAATATATTCTACTCCACTCTTGTGGGCACGTTCGATGTTGTCACCAAATGGGAAGAAGGCGTCACTGCCTACAGATACACCTGTGTTCTTGGCAATCCATGCTTTCTTTTCCTCACGGGTCAATGGCTCTGGCTTCTCGCTGAAGAAGTTCTGCCATACACCATCCTGCAGCACGTCTTCCCATTCATCGCTGATATATACGTTGATGGTGTTGTCGCGGTCGGCACGGCGGATTCCCTCTTTGAAAGGAAGATTCATTACCTTGGGACATTGACGCAACCACCATTCGTCTGCCTTGGAACCAGCCAGACGTGTGCAGTGGATGCGGCTCTGCTGACCAGCACCGATACCGATGGCCTGACCGTCTTTCACATAGCATACAGAGTTGCTCTGTGTGTATTTCAACGTGATGAGCGAGATGATGAGGTCGCGCTTTGCCTCTGCTGTGAATGTCTTGTTTTTGGTAGGGATGTCCTCAAACAAGGTAGGATCGTCGAGTTTCACCTCGTTGCGGCCCTGCTCGAAGGTAATGCCGAATACCTGCTTGTGCTCGATAGGTGTTGGCACAAAGTCGGGGTCTATCTTGATGACATTGTACGTGCCCTTGCGCTTTGCCTTCAGAATTTCTATTGCCTCAGGAGTATAGTCTGGAGCTATCACGCCATCGCTAACCTCTCGTTTGATGAGGGTGGCTGTGGCTGCATCGCATGTGTCACTCAAAGCAACAAAGTCGCCGTAAGAACACATACGGTCGGCACCGCGTGCACGTGCATAGGCACAAGCCAATGGTGACAGTTCGATGTTGACGTCATCGACAAAATAGATTTTCTTCAGTGTGTCGCTCAGTGGAAGACCAATGGCTGCTCCTGCAGGAGAAACGTGTTTGAAACTTGCTGCTGCTGGAATGCCTGTAGCTGCCTTCAGCTCTTTGACGAGCTGCCATGAATTGAGAGCATCGAGAAAATTGATGTAGCCAGGGCGGCCATTAATAACTTCGAGGGGAAGTTCACTGCCATCCTCCATGTAGATTCGAGATGGCTTTTGGTTTGGATTACAACCGTACTTTAATGCTAATTCTTTCATTGCAAAGTTCTGTTTGTTAAGAATTTGCTGCAAAGTTACAAAAAATCTCTCTTTTTGTACCATTCATAAGAACTTTTTTGTACTTTTGCAACCAAAATAGAGAATTTCAAACACGTTAGGTTATGAAAAATGATTTGACTCATCTCACAAGTGAAATCGAAAAGAAGGTTGGTAAGAAGATTCCGGTTGGAGCTGATTTTGAGAAATTGGCCTCTTTCTTTGCTATCAAGCATCACATCAAACTGAATGCTGATGCGCTTCATAAGGTGTGGAACTATGTGAGTGGAAAGGAAAAACCAACCAAGAAAACACTGAACAAGTTGGCGCTTTTTGTGGGGTATCAGAGTTGGGATGATTTCCATGAGGCTCTGCATGGAGATGATGACGGAAATCTCAATTACGAAGTGGAGGAGGAGAAGAAATCGGATCCTTCCAATTATGATGATATTTAAGTCAGAATGTTACCGAAGAAAAACCTTTGCAGGTATGGATATAGAAAAAGGAGACTCGACAATGTGTATTGTGAGTCTCCTTTATCTTTTTACTTAGGATTGTAAGCGGAGTAAAATTATTCAGCGTTCTTCTGAATAGTCTTCTTCTCAGCGATACGAGCCTTCTTACCTGTAAGGGCACGGAGGTAGTACAACTTAGCACGACGTACTTTACCATGCTTGTTCACCTCGATAGAATCGATAGCAGGTGACTCGATAGGGAAGATACGCTCAACACCTACTGTACCTGACATCTTACGAACGGTGAAACGCTTCTTGTCGCCATGGCCGGAAATCTTGATAACTACACCACGGTAGAGCTGGATACGCTCCTTAGAACCCTCGACGATTTTGTAAGCGACTGTGATAGTATCACCTGCCTTGAACTCAGGGAACTTCTTGCCGGTTGCAAATGCTTCTTCAGCAACTTTAATTAAATCCATTTTGTTTTATAATTAAATATTGTTTGTCGTTCCAACGCAACATAGTCGAGCCACTCGTCAGCCCATGCCAGCGGTTACGCCGAAAAGCGGGTGCAAAGTTACAACTTTTTCTTATATCTTCAAAATTTTCAGAGACTTTCTTCTTTTTTATCTGATATTTTTTTTGTTCTTCTTGTTTTTTTAGTGTATCTTTGCAATAAGAAATAAAACAAGTTGAATCATGAGAAATAAATGTTTAGTTATTACTGCATTTCTTTTGGCTACTTGGGGTATATCTACTCCTTGCGTGGCTCAGAAGTACAAGGTTACAAAGGTGCAGCGTTCCCGTATTTTGGTGGATAAAAGATTTGATCAGAATCCTGATGCTCAGGCAGCTGTCTTTATAGCACCTTATAAGCATAAGGTGGACAGTATTATGAGTCCTGTTGTGGGTGAGACTGCTCACTATATGGCTGCTGGTCGTCCAGAGAGTGAATTGAGCAACCTGCTTTGTGATATTTTGGTATGGGCTGGTAAGGATTTCGAAGAGAAGCCTGTGTTCTCCGTTTATAATATGGGTGGTATTCGTGCAGCTTTGGCTAAGGGAAAACAAACGGTTGGAGATGTCAATGATATGGTTCCTTTCGAGAACAAGATATGTTTCCTTACTTTGACGGGTAAGGATGTGCTTGAACTTTTTTCTCAGATTGCCATGCGTGGTGGTGAGGGTGTAAGTCATGCTGTAAAAATGGATATCTCGAAAGATGGGAAGCTTTTGGATGCTACACTCAACGGACAACCTATAGACGAGAAGGCTTCTTATCGGGTGGCAACGCTTGATTATCTGGCTGAAGGCAACGACCAGTTGACTGCCTTTAAGAAAGGAACGGATGTCTTTGCGCCCAAACAGAGAGAGAACAATGTGCGCTTCATTATCATGAATTATTTTCGTGAACAGGCTGCACAGGGAATGTGTGTGGAATCTAAAGTGGAAGGTCGTATAGTTATCAAATAATATCTATGATGAAGAAATATTTTTTTGCTGTGGTAATGTGTTGCATTACTTTCAGTTCTTGGGCACAGAAACAGTTGGTGGTGCTGCATACGAATGATACACATAGTTGTGTGATGCCTCTGAATCCTAATTTGGCTGATACGGCTATTGCAGACAGAGGTGGTTTCCTTCGTAGGGTGAACATGGTGAAGCAGGAAAGACAGAAGAATCCAGACCTTCTGCTCTTCGATAGTGGTGATTTCTCGCAAGGTTCACCTTATTACACACTCTTTAAAGGTGATGTAGAGGTGGGACTGATGAATGAGATGGGATATGATGCTGCCACGATAGGTAATCATGAGTTTGATTTTGGTATTGATAACATGGTTCGGCTTTTCAAGAAGGCTAAGTTTCCTATAGTTTGTTCCAACTATGATTTCACTGGTACGCCTTTGAAGGACATTGTTAAGCCTTGGGTTGTATTGAAACGCGGGGGAGTGAAAATCGGAGTCTTTGGTTTGGGACCTCAGTTGGAAGGACTTGTCACTGCTGCCAATTATGGGCCGATCAAGTATCTTGACCCTATAAAAATAGCTTTGGAAACAGCTACTTTCTTAAAGAAAAAGAAAAAATGCGACATCATTATTTGTATTTCGCACTTGGGATGGAATGTGGAGAATACAGATGATGTCCAGACAATACCCGGCACTCGCTATATCGATTTGGTATTGGGAGGTCATTCACATACTTATTTCAAGGAATTGAGATATGTGAAGGATTTGGACGGAAAGCTTGTTCCTGTCGACCAAAATGGCAAGAATGCCATTTGGGTTGGCAAGATAGTCTTGGATTACTCGAAATAAAAAGTCAATGCTATCATTTTGCTGTGTGCTTTCTGGGAAGCCATAGCATATGGTAGCATATTTTTATCCTTTATATTATTAATGTGCCCTTTGTCAACTGTGTTGCTAATTCCATACATGAATTTCAGTTCCGGTCTTAATTTGAAGAACGGAAGATATAAGTCACATCCTACTCCGATTTCTAAGAACAGGTCTGTTTTCTTTAGTTTGATATAATCGTCATTGCTGTTGTTCAGGTTGAACATAGGATTGATACCCGCCATGATGTATGGTCGGTGATTGTTAAAGCGGGGAGCTGCAAAGATGAGGTCTACTGCTGTAGAGAGATAGGCTGTTTTCATCTCTTGCATCTTCTCGGTAGGCCGGTCGTTGGCATCTTTCTCCAGCAGGTTGCGATAGGTAAGATGACGGGTGCCGAAATACATGGCAGGAGCTACTCGTAGTTGGAAGTTGGTGTTGAGACGAAGCTCACCCAGTACGCCTACGGTGAATCCTGCATCCCATCTGTCTTGATCGACGGTGACGCATGATTCTACTTCTTGACCTTCCTCGTTGATATAGGTTTGATGCCCCATATTCACCAACTCTAAGTCTTGTAGGTGTGTGCCTACCAATACACCAAAGTGGAAAGTACGAAGGTCGGTATAAGGACGATTCTCTACGGTACGTTCCTGAGCCTGTGCCTGGAAGTGTACTAATCCGATAAGGGATATGATGATAAATATCTTCTTTTTCATATTCTTATAACGGAATACATGGATTCTTATTGCCCTCAACTTATTTCGAAAGAGTATAAATTACAAAAAAAATGATACCTACATGTAGGTATTTGAAAAAATATTGTTATCTTTGCACCATACTTAATAGGTATAGATTAAAACAGATTGAACAAAACATTATTAATATTTAAACTTTATTATTATGGCTTACGTAATTGGTGACGATTGTATCGCTTGCGGTACATGTATTGATGAGTGTCCATCAGGTGCAATCTCTGAGGGCGAGAAGTATTCTATCGACCCAGATGCTTGCACAGAGTGTGGCACTTGCGCTGATGTTTGTCCTAACGAGGCTATCAGTCTTCCTTAATTATTAAGGAAAGATACTTTAGTTACATAAAACATCTTGAGCGGCTCTTTAGAGTCGCTCTTTTTTTGTTTCTTTTGTTTTGAAATCTATTTTTTATTCCTGCCTTTATTATAAGGTTCACTCGTAGGTGTATATTTTATTATAATACCTTTTCACTTCAATCTTATAACTCAAACGAGTATAAAAAAAGCGGAACTCCTTTTGGAATTCCGCTCTTGAATATTTCTTGTTTCTTATTATTCTGCTGTAGCTTTTGTGCCCTTTTCGATGGCATCCTTAGCATATTTGTTTTCAGGATCCAACTGGAGCAATTTCTCCCAGTATGGTTTTGCCTTTTCAAAGTCCTGCTTGTCGTAGTTGTAGATGAAGCCCATGTACTGATAAGCCTGCTTCAAGTAGCCTACTTCGTCAGCGTCACACTGCTTTGCCTCAAGCTCCTTGATTACTTCCTCATATGCTGGGATAGCCATATCGTCCAACTCGCTTTGGAATGCAGTGTTACCTTCCTGTAGTTTGGCGAATGCCTTCAATGAAGGATATTTCTCAGCAAGTTTGTCGTAAACACTAATGGCTTTTTCTATGTTCTGAACTTTAGTTTCTGCATTCTTCTTAGCCTTGTTGACATAGATTTCAGCCAACTTCATGAAGTCTGTAGGAGCTGCATCTGGGTTTTTGTCCATATACTGCTGGCTGTATTCCAACGCTTTGTCCTCATCACCCTTTTGCTTGTATGCCTCAGAGATGTACTGCAATGGCTTAGGATCGTCGGCCTTGAGCTGCAATGCCTTCTCATACTGAGCGATACCTTCATCGTACTGTTTGTTGCCTACCAATGCCATACCATAGTAAGTATAGTCTCTTGATGTCTTCTTGATAGAGTCTGTACCCATGATGACCTGTGCATGCTGGAGAGCTACATCGAATTTCTCGATATCTACAGCAGACCATACAGCAACTCTGTGGAAGGTAGGATCTTTAGGGAACTTCTGCAATCCACTCTCAGAGAGTGTCAATGCCTCATCCTTCTTGTTGACCATATAGTCGGTGATAGCGTAAGCTACATAGATATATTCCTCCAACTTGTTAGGATCGGTCTGTTTGAAGAGTTCGTAAGCCTTGTCGTACTTACCATTGCTGTAGAATGTGTAACCTGCCATAGCCTCGTAAGGATATTCTGGGTTCACTTCCTTCAGCTTCTTCAGTGTCTCTGCACTTCTTACAGGGTCAATCTTTTGATATACATTGGCATAGCTGATGTATCCCTGAGGATTCTTAGGATCCATGACGATACAGTCGTTGTAGCTTGCAGCAGCATCACCACCATTGTCCTGCAATGCGTAGATATCTCCTTTCAGGATATAGGCGTCACCAAAGTTTTTAAACTTCATGGTGATAGCATCTGCTACAGCCATAGCCTTTTCATACTGCTTGTTGATAGCAAGAATGTTACCCAAAGCTACAAGAGCCTTCGGGTCTTTCTTAAACTCTTTCTGGTACTCCTTCAGGGACTTATCAAAATCCTTTGAGGTTGTGTTACCAGACTTGATATTTGCCTCTATCGACTTCAGCATGTCCTTATAGTTGACATCCTGAGCCATTGCTGGCATTGACAAACCCATCATCAATGCGGCAGCCACTAAATATTTAATTGCTTTCATAATCTTATTTTTTATTTGTGTGATTACTATTTTTATTCATTAGATGACACCTTCATTCAGAAAGTTTAATCGGATTCTTATTTTTTAATATTTACTTTCTTGTAGGTTATGTCGCCTCTATAGGGAAGCAGACCTGATTTGAATACAATCAACTGTCCCCGTGGGTTCGTGATGTAGTTGGCAAAGCTCCATGGGAGCGCCTTGTGTGGGTCTACTACTATAGCATATAATGTTCTTACGAATGGATATCTTCCATCGAGAAGGTAAGCCTGATAGGGTTGCCAACTGTTCGATGGAGTTGCCTTGTCTTTGATAGACACTCGCATGACATGAATATTCTTCTTAAAGGTGGTGTTGGTGGAATCTCGACGGTCGTTCAACCAGTTAGAACCAATTACACCGATAGCGCCTGGAGTCTCGTCAACGAAGTCAATTACCTGCTTGCTTGTCTTGGCTGCCATGATTTTGGCACCCATCTTTTCGCCATGCAATACTGAGTCAACAACCCAGTTGGTAGTAGCCGAGCGAGTATTGTCGAAGATGACTTCGATGTCTCCTCTTTTAGAACCAGGAACAATGTCGCTCCATTTTGTGGCTTTTCCTGTCAGGATACGTTTGATGTCGTTTACCGTTATACAAGTATCTTGGTTGTTCTTGTTGACGATAAAAGCCAATCCATCGTATCCGATAGGGAAGACAGAAGGAATAACATTGCTTTTCGATTTCAAGTATGCAATCTCGCTATCTTTCAGATTACGAGTTGTGAATAAAAGAGTAGTCTTGAAATCTTTGATCATCTGAAGTCCTGTGACTTCATCTGAATAAATGGGCTTGAGTTTTGCCTTTGGAAATTCAAACTCAAACTGTGTTCTCTCCTCGTCGATGATAGGGCTCAGACTTTCGTCTGCATAGAATTCAATAGTGCCCGACGTAGGAGTATCAGTTCTACCATCTTTGGCTTTCTTCTCACCACATGATGAGAAGAAAGCCATTGATAGTGATATTAATCCTATAAAAATATAAGATGTTTTTTTCATTCTATTACTGCAATCTAAATACAACTGGAACTGTGTACTTCACACGTACGGCAGAACCATTCTGCTTACCTGGACTCCACCTTGGCATACTTCTTACAACTCGAGAAGCCTCGCGGTCGAGTGATGGGTCTACAGAACGTACAACCCTTACATCAGTGATAGAGCCATCACGCTCTACAACGAATGATACGATTACACGACCTTGTACACCATTCTCCTGAGCAACAACAGGATACTTTGTGTTGCTTGAGAGGAAAGCCTGCAAGGCAGCTGCGCCGCCAGGGAAGTGAGGCATCTCTTCTACAACATCAAACACCTTGTTAGAAACCTCAGGCTTTGGAGCTGGTGGTGGTGGTGGAGCTGCTACGGCGATATCGCTTCTTACAGCTTCAGCCAGACGGTCTTTAGTACCTTCCTTGTTCTCAGTACCTACGGCCACCTTCTCATCCAGTTTGTCCATTTGCTTTACCTGATTTTCCTCTTTTACGAGTTCATCCTTCTTGATGACAGGTGCAGTAAACTTCTGAGTCTCGCGAGCCACAGGTATCTCCTTTTTAGGTTCAATCTTTGGCTTCACTGGCTCTTTCTTCTTTTCTTCTTTCTTAGCTTGCTGCTGGAGTTTAGCCAACTCCATAGCTTCCATGTATGCTTGCTGTTCTTCGGCCTGTTTCTGTTCGATAACCTTCCAAGCCAAGAATCCACCTACGAGAGCTGCAGCGATGACCAAGATCAGAAGAGCCTTGATGTTTCGACCAGAAGTACCCTTACGGAGCTGGTAAGCACCATACTCCTTGTTCTTTCCGGCGAAAACCATTTCGACCCATTTAGGATCGTATAGATCTATTTTTGCCATTTCTTTCTTGTTTTAATTGTTAGCAATCATCTTACATCTTAACGTTTCTTGACTTGAGAAGCTTCTCGTCGTCAGCGCTAATCTTGTCGATGACATACGTACCAATGTTCAAAATCTGCATTTCATCGAGTGCGTCAACCATATTCTTGTACGAAGCATTGTCAGTAGGCTTGATGACGATAGTCAGGGTTGGGATTTTACCATCCTTCAAGTTACCTGCCTTCAAGTCACTCAATTTCTTCTGATAGATGCTGTCAGGATATTGTTTTGGATTCTTAGAACGCTCCATGTTTAACTCCTTAACAGCGAGTGCGATTCTCTCTACTGGACGTGTACCGTTCTCTGTAGCATGCTCTCTCAAGACCTTACGGATACCATTGGTGCCCCATGTTGTCTCCTTAATCCATGTAGGATCGTCGTACTTAGGGATACCAGCACCATAGTAAATCTTGTTGTCTGCAGTTACATAGAGTGTCACAGTCTCAGAAGCTTTAGCCTCATTCTTGTTCTCGTCGTTCTGGTTCTCATCATTACTTGGCATTGTCAGCTCCATAGTCTGAGGTTTGCTCAAAGATGTACACAGCATGAAGAACGTGATAAGAAGCATAAGCATATCCACCATAGGCGTAAAGTCTACGCGGACATTCATTTTCTTTTGTTTGCTTTCTTTCTTAGCCATTTATTCGTCCCCCTGTTGTTTTAACTGTGTAATCATATAGTAATGACTCTCGTCCATATCCTGGAGTTCGTTCATCACTCTCTTAACTGTCTTATATGGAGTAGAAGCATCAGCCTTGAGGGCAATCTTGATGTCCTCGTTTGTCTGGCGAGCAGCGTTTACCCACTGCTGGAACTCGCTCATACCACCATTAATACTGTCGAGAGGAATACCTTTCTGCTGGAGATACTGTGGACGCTTAGAAGCATTCATAGCCAAGTAAGTCTTCAGGTCGCCCATTGGGACACCGAATGTACCCTCACTCTTGAATGTCTCTATCATCTTAGGTGTCAGCTCCACACCGAAAGCATCAGTCATAGTGCTCAGTGAAGCACCCAGCTGATCAGTATTATCAATACTCATAAATACTTGGCCCTCGCCGGTAGGATTACCAGCCTTGTCCTTTTCAGGATTTACCAAGATAGTCAAGACTCCGTTCTCAGGCACCTTGATTTCAGACACAGAACCTGGTGTGTTTACCTTTACAGGCTCATTCTTTACGAAAGTAGAGGTGAGCATGAAGAAGGTAAGCAACAGGGTCATAACGTCTGACATAGGCGTCATATCGATCCAGATGTCACTCTTCTTAATTTTTACTTTACCCATAGCGATAAAATTTTAAAGGGTTAGCAAAAATTAAGCCTCTTCTGCGTGGTTAGCTTCGTATGTCTGAGCAATTGAGTAACCTACCTCGTCGAGTGCGTATGTCAACTTATCAACCTTGTTGGTGAATGTGTTGTAAGATACAACAGCACACCAAGATGTCAAAATACCGAATGCGGTGTTGATCAACGCCTCAGAAATACCTACAGAAAGTGCTGCTGAGTCAGCGCCACCACCTTCACCCATGGCCTGGAATGACTTGATCATACCGGTTACAGTACCGAGAAGACCAGTAAGAGTACCAAGAGTTACGATTGTAGCGATGATAGGCAAGTTCATTGTCAGAGTAGGCATCTCCAACTGAGTAGCCTCCTCATGAGCCTGCTGGATCTTAGCTACCTTCTGAGCCTTCTTCAAAGAAGCGTTAGCGCCAGACTCCATTGACTTGTAAGCGTTCAAAGAAGCCATAACAACGTTGGCTACAGTACCGCGCTGCTTGTTGCAGAGCTGCTCAGCCTTAGCGAAATCGTTAGCGTTCAAAGCTGCCTTGATGTTTGCAACGAACTTAGGAAGAGCACCTTTACCAGTAGCGGTCTTGAGGGCCATCCAACGCTCGATAGTCATTGCCAATACGGTGAGCAACAATGTGTGAATTACAGGTACGATAACACCACCTTTGTAGATTGTACCCCAAATGTCTGCTGGGTGATCCTGTACACCTGGATCCTGGAAGTGCATGTCGTTTCCGAACCATGTGAAGAACAAAGTGAATGCGATGATAGCACATACCACGATGATCCAGAATGCGCCTCTTACTCCCTGAAAGCCCTCAGATTTTTTCTTAGGGGCTGCTTGTTTTGTAGTTGCCATAATTTTACTTTTTTTAAATTATTAGTT